>Ga0247611_10000149_pt1 | contig 144390 bp, 106 predicted proteins | sample 177DNAGHGhighgp2_FD_192422 | JGI IMG/M metagenome (GOLD analysis project Ga0247611, IMG submission 192422) | Sheep rumen microbial communities from Palmerston North, Manawatu-Wanganui, New Zealand - 1770 DNA GHGhigh gp2 | ecosystem: Host-associated > Mammals > Digestive system > Stomach >...
CACCGATTGAAGTTACCGAGTTGGGGATCATCGTGTTCTTGCAGCCAGCAATTAAAGTATTATCGGCGGTCGATATAATTGCATTGCAGTTGTTGCGCGAATCATACCTTGGATTGCCACTTTCTACAACGATGCTGGTCAGCGCAGGGCAGTTCCCGAACGCAAAGTCACCGATCTTAGTTATCGAGCTGGGGATGTCGATGCTGGTCAGACCTTCGCAACAATAGAAGGCAATTTCATCGATTGCAGTTACCGGGTAGGTGATTCCATAGTGGGTGACGGTGGACGGGATGACGACAGCGCCTAAATACCCAACAAAATACATATTATAATAATCACCTTTGGAAGTCACGGTGGCCTCGTTGCCGTTGATGTTATAACAGATGCCATCGACCTGGAAGTCGAATGCCGAGGCGAGTGCGGGCAACAGGAGGGCCAGCAACAGGATGGTGGTTTTGATAAATTGTCTCATAATCAGAATGTTTAGAAATTAATAATTAGTAAATAAAAACATTGATTAAAGGTTACACCCGCAAAGGTAAAAAAGTTTTTTCAATTTTCAGCACAGGCAGGCTCATTTTCCATATATCCAACAAAAGAAAACGGCCGGCTGCGCGGGCAGTCGGTCGCTTCGTGTTTTTGATGTGGTACCTCCGGGGATCGAACCAGGGACACGCGGATTTTCAGTCCACTGCTCTACCACTGAGCTAAGGTACCTTTCAAAAGCGAGTGCAAAGATACGTCGACTTTTTGACGTGACCAAATTTTTTCTGAAATTTTTCAAAAAAATCTTTTCAATCAAGCATTTTATGCCCCATAAAGATGGGCAAAAGTCGAAAAAGCAGTACATTTGTCACCAGTAGAAATGTGTCAACTGGCTTATTGTGATGGAAGGGCTCTTGCAATACATCTGGCAGCACAAGCTGTGGCTCAGCGAGGACATGGTGACCAATGACGGTCGCCGTGTGCGTGTCATCGACCCTGGCCTGCTCAACACCGATGCTGGACCCGACTTCTTTAACGCCAAGGTAGAGATTGACGGTCACCTGTGGGTGGGCAACGTGGAAATCCACGTGCGCGCCAGCGACTGGAAGCGCCACCACCACGACGAGGACCCGGCCTATGACAGCGTCATCCTGCATGTTGTCGAGAAAGACGACGCCCCAGTCCATCGCATCAACGGCGAGCTTATCCCCCAAGTCGAGTTGCGGGTGTCGCCGCGCTTTAATGAGTGCTATGACCGATTGATCAACGCCACGGTCGAGTTGCCGTGTGCCGCCCGCATCAAAGAGGTGCCACAGTTGACCGTCACCGAGTGGATCGAGGCCTTGGCCTTTGAGCGGCTGCACGGCAAGGTGGACCGCGTCAGGGAGTTATATGACCGCTACAATGGCAGCTGGGAGGATATCTGCTATGTGATGCTGGCGCGCACGCTTGGATTTGGCATCAACAACGACGCGTTTGAGCGCTTGGCAAGAGTCACCCCCCTGAGGCTGTTGCACAAGCACAGTGACTCCATCCTGCAGGTTGAGGCGTTGCTTTTGGGGCAGGCAGGTCTGTTGAATGGTGCCCACGACAGCGAGACCTATTACCAGCAGCTCACCCGTGAATATGCCTTCCTGGCCAATAAGTTCTCGCTACGGCCCATCGAGGGCTCGGCCTGGCGCTTGTTCCGCAGCCGTCCCCAGAACTTCCCTTACCGCCGCATCGCCCTGCTGGCACAGTTTGTCCACGGCGGCTTCAACCTCATGAACGACATCCTCGATGCCGCTGGCGATACTAGCGCCCTGCGTGAGCTGTTTGACATCGAGTTGAGCGGCTATTGGGCAACCCATTACAGCTTTGGCAAACCCTCGCCCAGTGCGGGCCGCGCGTTGTCAAGCGGCAGCATCGACATCGTGCTCATCAACGTTGTCGCGCCTCTATATTATGCTCGTGGCGAGATGACCGACGACTATACCATGACCGACCGCGCCATCGAGCTGCTCGAGGACTTGCGTCCCGAGCGCAACAGCATCGTCACCATGTTCCAGAACGCGGGCATCCGCTGTGATAATGCCCTCACCAGCCAGGCGCTCATCCAGTTGCGCCGCAGCTATTGCGAGGCCCGCAAGTGCATCTATTGCCGCTTGGGGCACCGCCTATTGGCCACCGATGCCCGCTCACAGTGAGAACAGTGGCGGGCATCAGCTATGATTGTTACTAGATGTGGAAATAGTCCTCAGGCTATCGTCACGGCTCGCTCATGAGCTCGTTGATCTGGTCGATCATCTCATCGTTGGCGCGTTGCATCTTGCGGAATATCCTCATGCCAATCAAGAAACCGATGATGCCACCGACAAAACAAGTGATGACATAACCCCAGGTGTCGGCTGTGCCATAGGTGATTGCGCGGTGCATGAAACTCTCGTAGCAGAACCATGCGAGCCAGGGAATGGTCACCGCAATACCTATTTTCTGTGACAGGCTGCGGTTCTTCTTCATCTGGGCGAGTTTGCGGGCCGTTTCCACAAGGTCGTCTCCCATGTGGCTCACGTCAAGGCGGTTAATGAGATAATCAGCAAGGACAAACCCGATGAGCATCAATATGGTCACAATGATGAATGGCCATGAGAAATTATAAGTATACCTCATTGTTATATAGCAAGGAATGCACAGCAGGGCAACGAGACTTAATTTAAATGATGTGCGATGCACACCTTTCATTTTACTTTGTATGGCCTCTTTCACAAGTTCCTCGTTAAGGTGACCCTGCTGGTCGACCTTCTCCTTGATGGCTGCCATCTGTTGGCGCAGGTCTTCAAGTTCAAACTCGTGTTGTGTGTTGTTAACCGTTTCCATATCTTTTGTGTAGTTTTTTAGTTCATTTGTTTGAGTTGTTCTTTGATGCGATAAAGCCTGACTGAGACATTTTTTACCTCGATGCCCACGATTTGGGCGATCTCTTGGTAGCTCATGTTCTCGAGCCACAGCAGGACAATGGCGCGGTCAAATGGCTGCAGGCGCTGGATGCGGGCATGTAGCATGTCGGTCTGCTTGTTGTCGGCATCGTTCTTGTCAAACAGGTTGATGCCCTCCATGAGCGGTTGGGTCTTGCGGCTCTTTTTCTTGCGGTCGATGGAGATACAAGAGTTCAAGGTCACCTTGTAGATCCATGTCTTCAAGTCGCTCTTCCCCTGAAAGGAGGCAAAACCCTGCCACAACTTGATGAGGGCTTCCTGGAAAAGGTCGTCGACCTCCTCCTTATCCTTGGAGAACATGTAGCACACAGTGTAGATGGTGCCCTTGTTCTCGCGGATGATGCGTCCAAATTCAGCCTCGTTGATGTCCATTTTTTAATTCTTTCTGCCCCTTAGACGCAAGGGGTATCAAAAAAACTACACAATATTTCAATTTTTTTTAGTCGACTAGAAAGTCTGCATATCCACCAGGTGCTTGTAGGCTCCCTGTTGGGCCAGCAACTCGTCGTGGGTGCCGCGCTCGATGATGCGGCCATCCTGCATCACGCAAATCAGGTCTGCCCCCTTGATGGTGCTCAAGCGATGGGCGATGACCAGCGTGGTGCGGCCATGCATGAGTTTGTCAAGAGCGTCCTGCACGAGGTGCTCGCTCTCGGTGTCAAGGGCGCTGGTCGCCTCGTCAAGGATCAGGATGGGCGGATTCTTAAGTATCGCGCGGGCGATGCTGATGCGCTGTCGCTGGCCGCCCGAGAGTTTACAGCCTCTGTCGCCGATGTTGGTGTCAAATCCCTGCTCGCTTGCCATGATGAAGTCATAGGCATTGGCAATCCTCGCCGCTTCCTCGACCTGCTCGCGGGTAGCGCTCTCAACACCGAAGGTGATGTTGTTGTAGAACGTGTCGTTGAACAGGATGGCCTCCTGGTTGACGTTGCCCATGAGGGCGCGCAGGTCGGTGATGTTGAACTGGCGGATGTCGGTGCCGTCGATGCTGATGCTGCCGTGGTTCACGTCATAGAAGCGAGGCAGTAGGTCGGCTAGGGTAGTCTTGCCGCTGCCGCTTTGCCCCACCAGGGCGACCGTTTGCCCGCTCTTGATGTCGAGCGTGACGCCGTCGATGACCCACGCGTCGCCATAGCGGAAACGCACGTCCTTATACTGGATGCCCTCGTGCATGGCTGCCAGCGGCACGGGATGCTCGGGACTCTTGATCGGGTTGTCGGCAGTGAGAATCCTGTCGATGCGCTCCATCGATGCCAGACCGCGCTGGATGTTGTAGGCGGCCTTGGAGAGGTCCTTGGCGGGATTGATGATGTTGTAGAACACCACCATATAGTAGATGAACTTGGGCGCATCGATGCTGCTGTGGCCATTCAGGATGAGCGTGCCACCAAACCACAGCACGATAGCGATGGTCACCGTGCCCAGGAACTCGCTCATGGGATGGGCGAGGACATGGCGACGGTTCATGCGGGTGATGATTGAGCGGTATTTCTCGTTCTCGCCCTCAAAGCGGCTGCGGGCCTTGTCCTCGGCGTTAAAGGCCTTGACGATGCGCAAGCCGCCGATGGTCTCCTCGATGTTACTCAATAGCACGCCCCACTGGTTCTGGCCCTCGAGCGACACGCGTTTCAGACGCTTGCCCACGCGGCCCATGATCCATCCCGCCACGGGCAGCAGGATGAGCACAAACAGCGTCAACTGCCAGCTGATGACGATCATCATCACCAGGCAGGCGATGATCATGATGGGATTCTTGAACAGCATGTCGAGCGAGGTCATGATGGAGTTCTCGACCTCGGTCACGTCGCCGCTCATGCGTGCCATCACGTCGCCCTTGCGCTCATTGGAGAAGAAGGCAAGCGGCAGCGAGAGCATCTTGTTATAAATCTGATTGCGGATGTCGCGCACCACGCCGGTGCGGATGGGAATCATGTAAAAGAAGCTCAAGTAGGCGCTGCCCGTCTTCAGGGCGGTCATGAACACCAGCGCGGCGGCAATGCTCGCCAGGGCCGTCGACTGGCCATAGCGCTCGATGATGCACTGCACATAGTAGTAGAAATTGTTCTCGGCCACCGCGGCGATGCTACCCGAGTTCCATGGCATGAAGCTGTAGGTCTCGGTATTGAGGCCGAAGAGCATCTGCAGGATGGGGATGATCAGCATGAACGAGAACAACGTCAACAACGCTGCCAGCAGGTTGAACACGACGTTCAACACCAGGTATTTCTTGTAGGGCGGGATGAACCGCCTGAGTAATTGCCAAAAACCTTTCATGCCAGCCCTAATTCAAAATCTTTCAAGAACTGGTTAAATCCCGGGTTGTGGGACTTGATTTGCTCCACGACCTCGCGTGGGGACAAGATTTTTGGGGTGTCGATGGGCTCCTCGCTCACTTTCACGTCGAGCATGATGCGGTCGTTGTTCAGGGCATTGCTCAAGAAGGTCATGATCTCAGCCTTGTGCTCCTCGACATTGTTTTTCTCGGTGGGACTTCCCACGACCATCTCGTAGTGCTCATCGCTGTCGACGCGCTGTGGCGCGGCATAGTTCATGGTCGTTACCAATGCCCGTTCTTGCGGGTGCTGGTCGATGTAGGCGTGCCATGACTCAAGCAGTTGCTCGGCGGTGAACGGTTGTGTGCGCTGCGGTTTGGTGGCGGCTTGGGTTTGCGCCGTTTGGGCCTGGGTATTGGTCACATTCACCATGATGCGTGGCTTGTTGCCCAATGAACCCGCAAGGGGATGGCCTGGAGCCGCTGGCCGAGGCATGGGAGCCGCAGCTGTGGCAGCGGGATGAGGCGCCTGTTGAGGCTGCTGTGCCTGTGCCTGGGGTTGTGACGCCTGGGGCTGTCGTGGCGCGCTTGGCTGCTGCTGTGGCGCCGGTGCCGCTTGGGCGCGAGGAGGCTGGGCAGCAGGTGCCGGCTGTTGTTGCTGCTTGGGCGCTGCTTGTGGCGCAGCAGCGGGTGTTATCTTTTTGATAGCGGGCTGTGCGGCCTGTTGTGGCTGCGGGGCAACCACCAGTTGACACAGCTTGACCAGCGTCAGCTCCACCAGCAGTTGCTTGCTGCTGGCATTGCGGTAATTCAGGTCACAGCTGTTGCACAGGTCAAGCGCCCTGTAATAGAACTGCGGCGCCAGCTTGGTGCTCTGCACGCCATATTGCTGGGCTACCTCGTCGTTCATCTCGAGCAGTTTGCGCGTTTGGGGCGTGCTGGCCACCATCAGGTCGCGCAGGTGCTGTGCCAGACCATTGATGAAGAACTGCGAGTCAAAGCCCTTGTCACGTATTTCCTTGTAAATGAGCAACGCCTGCATCACGTCACCAGCCAGGAACGTGTCCACGAGCCTAAAGTAGTAGTCATAGTCCAGGACGTTCAGGTTATCGAGCGCACTCTGGTAGGTGATGTGCCCCTCGGTCGAGGCGGCCACTTGGTCAAAGATGGACAAGGCGTCGCGCATGGCGCCGTCGGCCTTCTGGGCGATGACATTGAGCGCAGCAGGCTCGGCCTCGATGTTTTCCTGCTCGCACACATATTGCAGCTGCTGCACGATGTCGGGCACGGTGATGCGCGCGAAATCATAAATCTGGCAGCGCGACAGGATCGTGGGGATGACCTTCTGCTTCTCGGTCGTCGCCAGGATGAAGATGGCATACTCGGGCGGCTCCTCAAGCGTCTTGAGAAATGCGTTGAACGCCGCCTGGGACAGCATGTGGACCTCATCGATGATGAACACGCGGTAGCGTCCGGTCTGCGGCGGGATGCGCACCTGCTCGGTCAGGTCGCGGATGTTGTCCACACTGTTGTTTGACGCGGCATCCAGCTCATTGATGTTGTAGGAGCGCTGCTCGTTAAATGCCACGCACGACGGGCACTCGTTGCAGGCTTCGCCCTCGGGCGTGGGATGCTCACAGTTGATGGTCTTGGCAAAAATGCGGGCACACGTTGTCTTGCCCACGCCGCGCGGTCCACAGAACAGGTAGGCGTGAGCCAACCTGCCGCTGGCAATAGCCGTCTTCAATGTGTGGGTCAACGATTGCTGTCCCACCACGCTGCGGAAGGTCGAGGGCCTGTACTTGCGCGCCGATACAATATACTTGTCACTCATTGGATTACAAAATAGTCAAATAGTCTAATCGGCAAAGATAATACTTTTCCACTAAAACGCCTCGTGCCCTGCCTCATTTTTTCTGCCAGGCTGTCAAAAAGCAAAAATGGGCCCATTTGGGTCGGTAAATGCCAACGTGTTGACCATCAGCCATAAGAGCTAAAAATCCTCTCAGGTGATGATTGAAAAAGGGTGGTGCGGAACTGTTAACGAACTGTTAAAAGCCTTTTCTCTCAACTGATGGCAAAGGTATCGGCGTCACCCGTTTCCAGTCAATGGCAAAAAGCAGAAATCAAGAAATGCGATGGCATCAGTCAACATTTTTTTGTGAAGGTTATTGCACAATATTGAGAATTGGTGTATTTTTGTGCCACAATTCATAAAACATAGACCTGAACAAAACTTTTTGAAACATGAAAAATATCTTGATCATCGGCTCGACGGGGCAAATCGGCTCGGAGCTGACAATGAAGTTGAGAGGCATTTACACGGGAAATGTCGTAGCTGGCTATATCCCTGGTGCTGAACCTAAAGGCGAGCTCGCTGAGAGCGGACCGTCGGAAATCGTTGACATCACCAACGCCCAACAGATTGGCGCCGTGGTGGATAAGTACAACATCGACACAATCTACAATCTGGCAGCCCTGCTGAGCGCCGTGGCCGAGAACAAGCCCCAGTTGGCTTGGCACATTGGCATCGACGGCCTGATGAACGTGCTCGAGGTGTCGCGCGAGAAACACTGCGCCGTGTTCACCCCCAGCAGCATTGGCTCCTTTGGCCCCAATGCGCCCAAGGACGGCACGCCCCAGGACACTATCCAGCAGCCGCGCACGATGTATGGCGTGACCAAGGTCACTGGCGAGTTGCTGAGCAACTACTATGCCCTCAAGTTCGGCGTTGACACCCGTTCGGTGCGTTTCCCCGGCCTGATCAGTTATGTTACCCCGCCGGGTGGTGGAACCACTGACTATGCCGTGGATATTTATTATAGTGCCGTGCAAGGCAAGAAATTCATTTGCCCCATTGCCGCCGGCACCCTCATGGACATGATGTACATGCCCGACGCCCTGCGCGCCGCTATCGAGATCATGGAGGCCGACCCGTCGCGCCTGATTCACCGCAACTCGTTCAACATCGCCTCGATGAGCTTTGATCCCGAGGTAATCTATCACAAGATCAAGGAGTACATCCCCGAGTTTGAGATGGAGTATGAGGTTGACCCGCTGCGTCAAGGCATCGCCGACAGTTGGCCCAACAAGCTGGACGACACCTGCGCCCGCGTTGAGTGGGACTGGAAGCCCGAGTATGACCTCGACGCGATGACCCAGGACATGATCGCCAAGCTGCGCATCAAGTTCGGCATCAACAAGTAAAGATCGATGAATCGGCTGCTTGTCGCTCTGGTGTGCCTCATCAGCCTGTCGTTGGGCGGCTGCTCGAGCGATAGCTATAAGCTGTCCAAGGATTACGCTTCGCGCGATACCTTTGGCTTCCTGGTGTTTATTAGCGAGTCAGGGCGCCAATATGATGACCTGTGGGTCAACATTTCGGGCCTGGACAAGACGTTTCTCGCCTCGACGGCCCAGATTGTTGACGGCGAGATCAAGGGAACCCGCTACGGAGCCCAACAGGGCACCCGCCAGGTGATGATCCGTCAGCAAAACATACGCCTTCTTTATCAGGACATCGTGGAGATCCACGCCGGCGAGAATACCATCATCGTCTTCAAGGACTGAGCCGGTACCTCAATCATGAAGAAGGAGACATACGAATCCCAAAAAGCCTTTGCAGGTGAGAAAAAACCGTCGATGCTTCGGCGGTTTTTGGGTCATGACTATACTGATCGTCAGATGTACATGATCACGATGGTGACCGAGGGGCGTCGCCAGCTATTCGGACAGGTTGTGGGTAAGAGCGACGCGCCTAAGGGTAGTCCTGACATGCCCCGTGTTGTCCTATCTGAGTTGGGGCGGCGGGTTGCTGATGAGTGGCATGCTACCTCATTGCACCATCTTGAAATAGAGGTGATTGCCCTACAGATGATGCCCGACCATCTCCACGGCATTCTCTTTGTAAAAGAAAAGATTGAGAAGCCGCTTGGAATTGCACTAAGAGGCTTCAAGCAGAGCTGCAACCGCCACTACCGCGAGTTGGTGCTGGGGCAAAAGACTGTCCCGCCTGTCCCGTATGTTGCGTTGGCAACGCAACAAACAGAACCATCGACGCAACAAACAATGCCTAAAAAGGACAGAAGGGGAGAGGACCGCTCCCACGGGCTGCTGTTTGCCCGCGGCTATAACGACAAACTTCTGCTACGCTCGGGCCAACTGGAAATCTGGAAACGCTATTTGGCAGACAACCCTCGCCGTCTTCTCATGAAACGAGAGCACCCTGACCTGTTCCGTGTCCAACGCAACCTAGAGGTTGCCGGCATAACCTTCTCGGCTATAGGCAACCGCTTCTTGCTAGACCGTCCTGTACTACTGCAAGTGCAATGCTCTCGTCGTCTTACCGAAACGGAAATTCAAACAAAAATCAAAGAGTATCTTACCGCAGCTAGGCAGGGTGCGGTACTGGTTTCGCCTGCCATTTCACCAGGCGAGAAAAAGGTTATGCGAGCCGCATTTGATGAGGGGCTGCCACTGGTTTACTTGCAGGAGAATGGCTTTACCGATCTTGCGAAGCCAGCAGGCTCCCGCATGGAAGCCTGTGCACGGGGGCAACTGCTCATTCTTGCGCCCTGGAATCATCACAACGAACAAGCGACCATCAGCCGGGACCAATGTCTCAAACTCAACGAACTTGCCCACCTCGTTTGTACGGGCAACAACTAAGGTCTACTAGTTGTTGCGGAGGATGTTGATGAGGTCGGCGACGCCTTGGGTGGCGGGCTTCTGGATCACATGAACCCAGTTGGGGACTGCGGCGGGCCTGGGGTCGATGTAGTAGATGGGCACTCCACGCTTGACATACTGGATGAGCGCTGCGGCGGGATAAACGACCAGCGAGGTGCCGATGACGACAAAGATGTCGGCGTCATGGGCGAGTTGGGCGGCAGCTTCCATATTGGGTACCGCCTCGCCAAAGAACACGATGTGTGGACGCACGGGGTCGCCATAGGGGTCGCGGGTGTCCACACTGGTCTCAATGCCCTTGTCGGTCAACTGGTCGCAAGGCAGAGTGTACTCGCGCTCCTCACGACGCAGCGAACGCACCTTCATCAACTCGCCGTGCAGGTGCAGCACGTTGGTGCTGCCGGCGCGCTCGTGCAGGTCATCGACATTCTGGGTGATTACCCTCACGTCATAGTCCTTCTCTAGCTCAACAAGTCCCATGTGGGCGGCGTTGGGGCTGGCGTCCAACAGCTTCTTGCGCAGCATGTTGTAGAAGTTATGAATCAGAGCAGGATCGCGCAGAAAGCCCTCGTGGCTTGCCACGTCCATCACGGGATAATTCTCCCACAATCCATCGGCATCGCGGAAGGTCTTGATGCCGCTCTCGGCGCTGATGCCGGCGCCTGTCGAGATCACTAATTTCTTCTTGCTCATAGTCATTGTCGTTTGGAAAATTGATAGAATGTGAAAGCAAAAATAGTAAAATTTTCCCAAAAACATACACCCCAATCACATAAATCACTATCTTTGCACCGTTTTTTACAAAAAAGAAAGAATATTCAATGGATAAACTGAGTTATGCATTAGGCTTGAGCATGGGTGGAAACCTCATTGGCTCAGGAATCAGTAAACTGGAAATCAACGACTTTGCCGATGGCTTGAGGGCCGTCTATGAGAAAGCCGAGCAAAAGATGACCTTTGACGAGGCCAAGCAAATCGTCACCGACTTTTTCACCGACTTACAGAATCAGATGGCTGGCGATAACGAGCGCCTGGGCCGCGAGTATCTGGAGAAGAACAAGAGCGCTGAGGGCGTCAAGGTGACTGCCAGCGGCTTGCAGTATCAGGTTGTGAAAGAGGGTGATGGCGCACAGCCTGGTCCCAACGATGTCGTGACCGTTCACTACACCGGCCGCCTGATTGACGGTACCGTGTTTGACAGCAGCGTTGAGCGCGGCGAGCCCGCCACCTTTGCTGTGGGTCAGGTGATTCCCGGTTGGGTCGAGGGTTTGCAGCTCATGCGCGAGGGTGCGGCCTACAGGTTGTTCATCCCCAGCGAGCTGGCCTATGGCCCCCACGGCACTGGTCCCATCCAGCCCAACTCCACGCTCATCTTTGACGTGCAGCTCATCAAGGTAGAGAAGAAGTAATCATTTTATTCAATTCCAACTATAAACACGTTTTTTTATTGACACAATGAAAAAGGTATTGGTAATCGCTATGGCAGCCTTGTCCATCATGGGCATGACCAGCTGCAGTGGCAACAGCACCTCAAGCGAGGAGACCACCGACATGGTCACCAGCGCCGACAGCGTTGAGATTAAGGACAACTTGACCTTGGGTCGCGAATTCCTGGCCGAGAACGCCAAGAACGACAGCGTTGTCCAGACCGAGAGCGGCCTGCAATACATGGTATTGAAAGAGGGCACAGGCATTAAGCCCGCTGCCACCGACACGGTTACGGTTCACTATACCGGCAAGCTGATTGACGGCACGGTGTTTGACAGCAGCGTTGAGCGCGGCGAGCCCGCCACATTCCCTCTGGACAAGGTGATTCCCGGCTGGACCGAGGGTCTGCAGCTCATGAGCGAGGGCTCGGAGTACAGGCTGTTCATCCCCAGCGAGTTGGCCTATGGCTCCAAGGGCGCTGGCGACAAGATTCTGCCTAACGCTACGCTCATCTTTGACGTGCAGCTCATCAAGGTAGATAAGCAGAAGTAAATCAATTTTTAAATAACATTCAATTCAAAAAAAAATTCAGTTTTATTATTATGAAAAAGATTTTAGCATTTGCAATGGCAGGTATGCTCACGATGGGTTTCGTGGGTTGCAACAGCAAGACTGGTGGTACCAGCGACGCCATGGATTCGCTCAGCATCGCTTTTGGTGACCTCTATGGTGCCGGTATGGGCCAGCAGTTACGCAGCATGGACTCTACCATCAACATGGAAGAGGCGCTCAGGGGTATGGAGTACATCGCCAACGCTGACACCAGCAAGGCATTCATGCAGGGCCTCCAGATGGGTATGCAGATCGCTCAGCTCTATGCTGGCATCGAGCAGCAGTGCGGTATGCCCATCAACAAGAGCTTGTTCATGCAGCACCTGCGTGAAGGTCTGACCAAGCCCACCCCCATGGGTCAGGAAGACATGATGGCTCTCCAGAGCAAGATTGAGCCCCTGCTCAACAAGGCTATGGAACAGTCACCCAAGGCTATCGCCAACAAGAAGGCTGGCGAGGAGTACATGGCTAAGCTGAAAAGCAACAAGGACTACACCTTTACCAAGAGCGGTATCGCCTACAAGGTGATCGCAGCTGGTGAGGGCAAGAACTTCAGCGACAGCGACGTTGTGAAGGTGAACTACGTTGGCCGTCACTTGAATGACAGCGTGTTTGACAAGAGCGGCGATCAGCCCGTTCCCTTCAACCTGAAGCAAGTCATCCCCGGCTTCGCCGAGATGATCCAGCTCATGAAGCCCGGTAGCAAGGTAACCGTTGTTATCCCCGGTGAACTCGCTTATGGTCCCCAGGGTAACCGCGGCATCGAGCCCAACGAGACTCTGATTTTTGACATCGAGACCGTTGGTGTACAGGATCCCAGCGAGCAGCCCGCTCGTCCCCAGATCCCCCGTCCCAATAAGAAGTAAGACATAACTGCCCAACACAAGAGCCGCCCGAGCCATCATTTGGCCCGGGCGGCTTTTTATCGTCTAAAATTACATTACAGCCACAGGGTGAAGTCCTCGCGCTGGAGCTTGGGGCTGGGATTGAGAACGGCGGTTTTGCCGTTGGTGTAGGTCTGGCCCGTCATCATGTGGCGGCAGCACGAGTCAAACAGGTTCCACATCGCCTCGTCATGGTTCAGGCGGCGCAGCACGAGCACCGTCTCCGCGTCAAGCAGCCGATGCAGCAGTCCCTCGTCAATGGGGACGTTGACCAGCGCCAAGCTCGCTCCATCGGCCTGCAGGAAGTCGTCCACAGCCACTTGAGCGTCGTCATAGCAGTCCACGCGCTCCAGTTGTGACTGCAGCACTTTCACGGCAAGGGCTTTTTGCTCGATTTGCGGGTCAAACAGGTAAAGCCTGCTCTCACGGCTCACCGCGAGCATGGAGACGCTCTCGACGCCCGTTGCGGCTCCTGCTTGCAGGATGCGGCGCGGGTTGAAGAAGTTGGTCACGCGGAACAGCAGCCTCGCATCACGCTCGCCCAGCAAGTCCATGTCATGGCGCTGGCGGCGCGTGGTGTTTGCCTTGATGGTATTGACCAGTTGACCGATGCCGCTATAGGCATAGTAAGGCTTGGGCTGGCGCAACACCGTCCTCACAAAGTTGAATGCGAAAGGCGAATGGATGCCGAAGCCGCCACTGCGGTGGTGGCGGCTCCAGGCGGTAAGGTATCTTTTCCAGGCTCTCAAGTTTTATTGGCCTTGTTCGGCCGTCTTGTGTCCTTTCTTGCAGAGCTTGTCGCCAAACAGGGCGTAGTTCAACGCCAGCAGCAGCAACAGGTAGATGAGGACCACGGCAATGGTTGCCCAGGTCTGGGTCTTGTTGACCTCGTCGGGAGCATACTTGAAGTCAATCTCATGGTCACCGGCGGGCAGTTGCAGGGCGCGAAGCACGTAGTTTACGCGGCCCATCTCGACGGGCTTGCCATCGACGGTGACCTTCCATCCCCAGGGGAAATACACCTCACTAAAGACAGCCAGGCCGCCATTAGCGCTATGGCTCTTGTAGATAAGGTGGTTGGGGGCGTAGCTGGTCTCGTAGATGGTATCGCCAGGCTGAACGGCCTTAGCGTCGCCCAGTTGCTGCTTGAACTTGGCATCGGCCACGGCAGTGGTGGCGGGATTGAAGTCGTTCAGGAACGCCATCTCCTGGTCGGCGTTGTCGACATAGGTGAGCGTGTCAACAAACCAGGCATTGCCCAGAGCGTCAGGGTTGCGCTGCACCGATTGGTCATCGACGATGACATAGCGGGTGTTGAGCATGTTGAGCACCTGGATGTTGTTCTTGGCAATCTGGTTGTTGATCAGGTCGTTGTAGCGCGACAGCTTGGCGGCATGGTATCCGCCCACGGTCTTGTGGAAGTAGCTGGGCATAGCCTCGCCAAAGTGTTGCACATCCATCACGCGGTAATTCATGTCCTTGTCCTGCAGGATTTGGGTATCGGCGGGACGCGGGGAGAAGTTCTGCTCGGGCAGGTCATAGTGTGACGTGAAAGAGGCGCTGTCGATGTAGCGCTTGTTGACGGTGTACATGTCCACCAGTACGATGCCGGCGAGCACGAGCACGGTGGCCAGCTCGTTGAGCTTACCCTTGAGGTAAACGAAGATCACGCCAAAACCAAGAAGGAGCACGATCAGGCTGCGCCAAGCGTCACCACTTACCAGCCAGCCACGCACGGCGGCGATGGCGGCATCCACATTGGGATACTGCTGGATTTGACCAGTAGCGACCAGCTGCTCATGCTCCATGGCCGAGAAGTGGCCGAAGATGTTGGGCACGAGGGCCGTAATCAGGCACATCAGCGCACACGCGCCAAACGATACGATCAGCGCCACCTTGTGCTTGCGCCAGCCGTCGGGCTCCTTGAGCAACTCGCGCAGGCCCAGTACCGCCAGGATGGGCATGGCAATCTCGGCGATGACGAGGATGGATGCTACCGTGCGGAACTTGTTGTACATGGGGAAGTGGTCAATCATCCAGTCGGTGAGCCACATCATGTTATGGCCCCACGAGAGCAGGATGCTGATGATGGTGACGATGAGCAGCGCCCACTTCACCGGACCCTTGACGATGAGGCAGCCCAGCAGGAACAGGGCACAGATGAGTGCGCCCACATAGACGGGGCCGTTGGTCATGGGTTGGTCGCCGAAGTATTGCGGGAATTGGCTCAGGATCTGGTAATCCTGCTGGCTCATCTTGCCGGTGTTGGCCATTTTCTCGGCCTTGTCGGTATTGCTCAGCGAGAGCATCGTGTTGTCGCCGTGCTCGGGCTTGATGGTCGCGCCGCCCTTCACGTTGGGGATGAGCAGGGTGAACGTCTCGCCCTTGCCGTAGCTCCACTGGGTGATATAGTCCTTGTCCAGACCGCCCTTGGTGGGCTTGGCGTTGGCTGCCTCCTCGCCCGTGGGCGTGAGCTCGCTGTGGCCGCCACGAATGGTCTCCTGGGTGTATTTATAGGTCAGGAACAGGTTGGGCGAGTTGGCTGCAAGCGCGAGCAGCGCTGCCACGGCCAGGCATGCGGTGGCGATGCACCAGCGGCCCACCTGCTTGTCGATGATGGCCTTGACCAGATAGGCAATGACCAGCGCCACGATGATGAACATCGAGTAATAGGTCATCTGCACGTGGTTGCTGGCCAGTTGCAAGGCGGCAAAGAACGCTGCCACGGCCATACCGCCCAGGTACTTGCCACGATAGCACCACACGATGCCGGCAAGGGTGGGGGGAATGTAGGCGAGCACCATGAGCTTCCAGATGTGGCCAGCGCCCATGAGAATGAAAAAGTAGCTCGAGAACGCGTAGCCGATAGCACCCAGCACGGCATAGTACCACTTGACCTTAAAGGATAGCATGAGCAGGAAGAAGCCCAGCATGAGGACGAAAATCCAGCTCACAGGCGTCGGGAAATACAGGCGATAGAGCGCCGAGGCAGGCGTGAGCATCGTCGTGCCCTTGTAGGACGGGGCGATTTGGAACGTGGGCATGCCGCCAAACAGGGCGTCGGTCCACAGTGGCTTCTCGCCGGTCTGAGCTTCATAGGTGTTGATCTCCTGACTGTTGGCGATTCCCTGCATGATGTCGTTTTGCTGCAGCACGTCACCGTTCATGTCATTGGGATAGAAATAAATCCACGAGATGGCAGCAAATACCAGCACTGCAATCGCGAAATGGATCACGTCGGCCAGCGACAGCGACCCGATCAGTTTCTTCTCTAATTTACTTTTCATTATCTAGTAGTTAATTGGTTTTCGATTGTTACAACCTGCAAAGGTAGTGAAAGCCGAGCGGAAATCAAAATTTATTTTGATTTTCCCATGTCGCACCCTACTTTCGCCGCAAGGTAAAGGTAATATTTTTTTAGGTAATAGAAAAAACTACTTGGCTTTAGCCTTTTTGTCATTGACACACCAACAATGGTAACTCACCTGGATTACACAAGGCTTTTGTTGTGTGACCCAGGTGAGAAATGACAATTTTTGACTGATTGTGAGTCTAGCCGTGCTAATCCTGCGGGATGCGTACAGCGCGAACAGTATTCCCGACATTCCGACCGACGCCGTAAGTATAGTACATGCCAAAGTCAATCCCGTTGGCAAACAGATAGTTGGCACAGACAGGGTACCCAGTGCTGACTGTGCGCGTCCAATAGCAGCTATAATATGAGTTCACAATGGGAGACGAATCTCTTGAGCGGTAATCAGCGCCAGGCAAGAACATGGTATTGCCATTAGGACCAATAAACAACCAACCGTTCAAGCCATTCATCGACGACCTCTGTAAAGTGCATTGAGTGACAAGTTCTTCAATCTGAAGTCGTGACGGCATTCGCCACGCCGGGCCCCAGTTCACGTATGCGGCATCATCCTCAAGATCTAGCTCGGTCTTGTTGTCAACAGTACCATATGTGCTATACGTGCAGTACTTCGTCAGTGTGTCACTGCTGCCATTGCACCACTTGTAGGTGTTCCAGTCATAATAATCTTTGGGCTCAGTCTCACCCCAGGCGAAGTAGTCACCATATTCCTCGGGGCTGCTGGCGCCGATGTTGCACGTCGCCCACAGCGTGCCGCTGGGCAGACCCAGGTCAACCCACTCGTGCTCATCGGGTGAAGGGCCTCCACCGCCCATGATGATGTGAAGAATGGCGTTGAGGTCGGCGATGTTAATCTCGCCATCATCGTTCACATCGGCAGCATGGAAATCACCGTTTCCACCCAGGATGATATCGACGACGGCATTCACGTCGGCGATATTCACCTCGCCGTCATGGTTCACGTCGCCAGTCAAGCCCGTCTCAGGCTCCATCTCCACAATCTGCCCGAAATAGGGATACCAACGACTGTCGGCTTGATAGGCATCAACCGTCCCCTGCGGCACATGAAGCGTGCGGTTGGAATAGTCACAGACTTCCCCATGATACAAAGCCAAACCAAAAGCATATCCAGAGATTGAGACATCAGTAAAGTCTGTTAGATAGGAATAAAAATCCGTTAAACCATAACAACCTGAAAACACTGCGTAGCCTATGGAAGAGAGAGAGTTGGGAATAGTCACACTCGTCAAGCCAGTACAGGAGATAAACGCCCAGTCGCCAATCGTGGTGACCGAGTTGGACATCGACAAATACGTCAAGCCACAACAACCCGAGAATGCATCATTACCTATAGAAGTGATAGAATTGGGGATTACCATGCCCGTCAGGCCGCTACAGCCTTCGAACGCACTATTGCCGATAGCGATGACAGAATTGGGGATGGTCAGAGTCGTTAGTGTGCTACAACCATTAAACGCCATTTCACCGATGGAAGTGACGGTGTTGGGGATAATCGTATTCTGACAGCCAGTGATCAGTGTGTTGCTTGCCTTCTCAATAATAGCATTACAATCGTCCCGGGAATCATACTTCGGATTATTATTTTCTACCGTTATGCTCACCAGAGCATCGCATGCCAAGAATGGATTCTTGCCAATAGTGATGACAGAACTGGGTATAGTCAAAGCGGTTAATCCGCCACATCTAGCAAACGCCCCGTCGGCGATGGAAGTAACAGAGTTGGGAAAGGTCACGCTCGTCAGACTGACACAGTCTGAAAACGCATATCTACCGATGGACTTGACAGAATTGCCAATAGTCAGGCTCGTGAGACTGCTGCAATCACTGAAAGCACCATCGCCAATTAAGGTGACAGAGTTGGGAATAGTCACGCTGGTAAGGCCGATACAATCATTAAATACATAGGAGTTTATGGCGGTTACTGAGCTGGAAATAATCACACTCGTCAAAGCATCGCATCCTGAAAACGCCCAAGAGCCAATGGTAGTGACAGAGTTGGGGATAGTCAATGCGACAAGACCACTACAACCGTCAAACGCATTCTTTCCAATGGAGGTGACGGAGTTGGGGATGGTCACCTCAGTCAGACCATCGCAGCCAAAAAACGCGTCATCACCGATGGAAGTGACAGTGTTTGGGACGATTGTATTCTTGCAGCCAACAATCAGAGTATTGCTTGCCGTAACAATGAGAGCATTACAATTGCTTCGGGAATCAAAACTTGGGTTACCATTTTCTACCATTATGCTCTCCAGAGCACTACAGCCTGCAAGTGCTCTCGCTCCAATGACGGCAATTGATTTGGGGATGGTGACGCTCGTCATACCGCTACATTTATAAAACATTCCCTCAGGAATGTCAGTGACGGAATTGGAAATAGTCACGCCAGTCAGACCGCAACAGAAAGCAAAAGCATAGCTTCCGATCGTGGTGACAGAATTGGGGAGGACAACGTTCTTCAGACTATCACATGCATAAAATGCTTTGGAGCCTATGGTTATGACCTTGTTACCAATAGTCAAGTCCGACAAACCTGTGCAGTCCATAAATGCCAGATCACCTATAGAGGTAACGGAACTGCCGATTGTCGCACTCATCAGAGCACTACAGCCTGCAAACGCAGAAGGGCCGATGGTTACAACCTCGTTGCCAATAGTCACGCTCGTCAGACTTTTACACCCAAAAAACGCCGAGCCGCTGATGGCAGTGACCGTATAGGTCACACCATCATAAGTGACAGTCTCAGGAATTGCGACATCACCTGAATAACTTTCGTAACCGTTTCCCTTGGTCACGCTGGCTTCGTTGCCGTTGATGTTGTAGTAGATGCCGTCTACCATAAAGTCAAAGGAGGCTGCACTGGCCGGCAACAGCAATGCCAACAGCAAAAGTGTTGTTTTGATTAAGCTTTTCATTTTCCTTTATAGTTTTCTATTGTTGTTAATATTTGCCGCAAAAATATGTAAAATAATGCTGGTAAACAAGTCTTTCAAAAGCATATTTCACATTATATTGTATTGGCGTTACGGTTTGAGATGTTCCGAGTTCGTCTGGAAGCCAAGGTTGCTGCGAGACTTGAGAACCTACAAACAAATCGCGCTGACAAAGATAGTGGCTGAACACAGCCCCCAAAAGGGAAAATCAAATTTTTTTGCCCAAAGCACTGGATAATCCTGAAAATCGTCTATTTTTTTTACACTTCTCAGAAAAGTCTCCTCTTAAAAACGCTAGAAATAACTGTGACGATAATAGAATTTTGTCATTGACGGCCCGGATGGGGCGGGTTACCTTTGTGTCGGGAATGGGGGCGGAATTGCTTTTGGGATTTGTTGACAAACGCGCACGCCTATATGTTGTTTATGGGCTGAATGGCATGGTATTGATAATGAGAATGTTATAAAAATAAACCCGCAAACTGTCCGTTGCTTTTCAGCGGAAAGTGTGCGGGCTCGATGAGTCAACGTGATAAGGGTCAGAATTCGGTAAACGACAGGGGCATGGTGTCCTTGAAGCTGTCGAGGATGTAGATTTTCTCCTTGCCGGCGAGGATGAGCTCGATGGGATGCCCGTTTTTCTCAAACTCGAGGAAGGCCTGGCGGCACACGCCGCAGGGGGCCGTGGGCTCCTCGACAAACTCGCCGCGGGTGAACGAGGTGATGGCGACGGTCTTGACGGGCACGCCCGGGAAATTGGCCCCGGCAGAGTAGAGCGCGGCACGCTCGCCGCAGATGCCTGCAAAGGCCGCATTCTCCTGATTAGCACCGATAAACATCTCGCCGTTATCAAGCATCAATGCGGCTCCAACCTTGAAGTTACTATATGGAGAGTAGGAGTGTGAAGTGGCCTCGCGAGCAAGGTCAACTAATTTTTTTTGCTCCTCGGTGAGTTCATTATAAGAATAAACCCTTACCTTTGTGGTGATTTTCTTTTCGGTCATAACGAAATTATGAGTTTGAACTTTGAACGCAAAATTATAGATTTTTTCCCGAAAAACAAGCAAATCTTACATTTTTGCTTGATTTTTATGGTGTTTTGTGCCTTTTCGGCCGCTTCTCAGTCTCGCCAAGAGCAATATTTGGATTACATTGAGCGCTACAAGCAGGTGGCGCTAGAGCAGGAACGCGAGTTTGGCGTTCCGGCGAGCATCACTCTGGCCCAGGGCATCCTGGAGAGCAGCGTGGGACAAAGCAAGATGGCCCGTGAGGCGAACAACCACTTTGGCATCAAGGCCTATAACTGGCAGGGTGAGGTGTATGGCCAAGGTGGGGTGGGCTACCGCAAGTATGCCGAGCCCGAGGACTCTTATCTTGACCACACGCGAGTCCTGCTGGCATCGCGCTACAGTGTGCTCTATGAGCTTGAGGTGACCGATTACCGCAGCTGGGCCCAAGGCCTGCGCGACTGCGGCTATGCCGAGGACGTCAATTATCCGTCAAAGCTCATCAACATCATTGAGCAATATGAATTGTATGCACTAAACGGCGGCAAACGCCTTGACGGGCGTCCCACCGAGCAGATCGAGGAGGAGAGCGAGAACACGGGTAGCTCGCGCTGGTATCACCGCAAGCGCCGCCACAAGCAGGAGCAGCCTACGGAGCCAAGCGCCGAGCATCAGGAAACGTTCACGCCGTTGCAGCAAGGCCGCGTCGCAGCCAGCGCCGATAATGATTAGGTTTTTAGTCGCTAGTCGCTAGTCACTAGTCGCTAGTCGGGATTCAGTGAAAAACAATAATAATTCTTGTTTTTTCTCCCGGCTTGCACTATCTTTGCAGGCAATATAGAATATACTATTAATGTCAAACCTTTTAATATAGTTTTTTATCATGTTCGGAAAATTCCAAGAACACCTCCAGAAGGAGCTTGCCGACATCCAGGCTGCCGGTTTGTACAAGAATGAACGCATCATCACCACCCCGCAACGCGCCGACATCAAGGTGAAGCCCAACGACGAGGTGCTGAACTTCTGTGCCAACAACTATCTGGGTCTGAGCGACAACAGCCGCTTGATCAAGGCCGCTACCGAGACCATGTCTCACCACGGCTATGGTATGTCATCGGTTCGCTTCATCTGCGGTACCAGCGATATCCACAAGGAACTCGAGGCTGCCATCGCCGACTATTTCCACACCGAGGACGCCATCCTCTACGGTTCCTGCTTCGATGCCAACGGCGGTCTGTTCGAGGCCCTGTTGACCGAGGAGGATGCCATCATCAGCGACTCGCTGAACCATGCCTCGATCATCGACGGCGTGCGCCTGTGCAAGGCAAAACGCTACCGCTATGCTAACGCCGACATGGGCGAGCTCGAGGAGTGCCTCAAGCAGGCCCAGGAGCAGCGCTTCCGCATCATCGCAACGGACGGTGTCTTCTCGATGGACGGCAACGTGGCTCCCATGGACAAGATCTGTGACCTGGCCGAGAAATATGATGCCATGGTCATGGTCGATGAGTCACACTCGGCAGGTGTTGTTGGCCCGACTGGCCACGGCGTAGCCGAGCAGTTCGACATCTATGGCCGCATTGACGTCTTCACCGGCACGCTGGGCAAGGCCTTCGGTGGTGCTATGGGCGGTTTCACCACTGGTCGCAAGGAGATCATCGACATGCTGCGTCAGCGCTCACGTCCTTACCTGTTCAGCAACAGCATCGCTCCCGGCATCGTGGGTGCCAGCATCGAGATGTTCAAGATGCTCAAGGAGAGCAACGCCCTGCACGACAAGCTGGTCGACAACGTGAACTACTTCCGCGACAAGATGATCGCTGCCGGCTTTGACATCAAGCCCACCCAGAGCGCCATCTGCGCCGTGATGCTCTACGACGCCAAGCTGTCGCAGGACTTCGCTGCCGAGCTGCAGAAGGAAGGCATCTACGTTACCGGTTTCTACTATCCCGTTGTTCCCAAGGGCCAGGCCCGCATCCGCGTGCAGGTATCGGCCGGTCACGAGCGTGAGCACCTCGACAAGTGCATCAACGCCTTCATCAAGATCGGCAAGCAGATGGGAATCATCAAGTGAGTTAGAAGTTAGGAGTTAGAAGTGAGGAGTTTGGAGTTGGCGGAGGCCAACTTGAAACTAAAGACAATACTAACAATCAGTTTATCACCCAGAGAAAAAACCTCATGTTGACGGTCACAGGTGCATTCACCCGCGACCGTCACTTTTTTGCCGCTACTCAACTATAACATGCAGGTGTGTCATCATTCAATTGATGGAATGTTAACCGCCCTGCGGGCGGGAAATTAAACAAATTAATTATAAAATTTTAATTTCAAAATTTGCTTAATTTCCCGAAGTTTGGCAGCACCTTAGCAATTGATGCAAGCATCATTGCCTTCGGTTTGCACAAACTTTCCCGTGCGTTAGCACGGTTATAATACCGAGTCAAAATGATGACACACCTCTCACCTATATCGTCACATTGACTACAGGCGGGATTTCTCGTCGTTGCCGGCGCCGGTGCCCTTGTACTTGCTGCGGGTGACGTTGAAGTTGTAGGTCACAGTCAAACCGATGGTGCGGTCAAAGTTGTAGCAATCCTTGGTGATATTGGTACCGATGCCGTAGGTGGTCCAGCGCTCCTGGCTCGTCTTGAATATGTCGTCGGCATAGAGGTTGACCAGCAGCGCCTTGTTGAAGAAGGATTTGTTGATGCGGGCTCCGACGGTCCAATAGTGCTTGACGCTCTGGAACTCGTCATCGGCATCACTTGCGAAGCGCACACCCAGCACAGCTGTCCAGGAATGAGGCAGGACAAAGGTGTTCCTCAGTTCAAACCTCCACAGTGGCTTGTGATGGGTCAAACGAGAGCCATACTGCTCGGCATCAAAGAAGACCTTATTGAAACTCAACGTCACCGTTGGGCGATAGATGCTGAAGCGCGGTGCTGCCACCAGCGAGGCAAACAAGCGCTGGGCATCGCCATAGTTGCGGGTACACAGCAAGATGTAGCGATTGTCGGGCTCCAGCACAGGCACCCAGCACATGGTGCTCTGGCTGTAGGTGTAGCGCACTTGCAGACTTAGCCACGAGTAAATCGCCGACAACTCTAAACGGTGGTTCAGCTGCGGCCGTAACAGCGGATTGCCGCCCTCGTAGGTGTAACGGTTATCATACTGGATGAAGTTGCGCAACTGGAAATAGCTGGGGCGGTTGATGCGACGGCTGTAGTTCAGTTGCCAGTTCCACTTGTCTTTCTTCCAGGCGACTGAGGCATTGGGGAACCAGTCGTTGTAGGTACGACTGGGTTCTGCCTCACGGATGCCTGACGAATAGTAGTCGGAGTTGATGTGCTCAAAGCGCAGTCCGGCGCCGAAGGTGAAATTGCCCAGAGTGAAGTCATACTCGGCAAAGCCCGCGCTATTGTTCTCTCGAATGCGCGTGTCGGTTGACAAATGGGATTGATTGTCGTTGGAATAGGTGCCGTCGGTGCGGGTAAAGGTCAACTCGGTGCCGATGCTGGCGGTACCTTTCCACAGGGGGTGACTCAGGATGAGTTTGCCGGCGGTCATCTGGTTACGCTGGCGGCTCTGGGTAAGCACATGGCGGTCATCAAGTTCACCGCTTAGTTCAGTGCGTTCATCAGTATTGCGTTCATTGCGACAATACCACGTGCCGTTAAAGTCAATCGACAGCTGGTCCACCTTGCCCACATAATACATATTGACATCGTGCAACGGATTTTGTTTACGATTGACGAGGGCATCATGCCATACGCTGCCCTCAAGCACACCGTTGTTCCATATTTGTTGCTCACCGATAACACTGCCATTCTTGATATTGACCCCGCTCAAGGTGTAAGAGGCACCCAGCGAATGGTTGTCGTTGATATCGTAATTGAAGCCTACTTGCTCATAATGCGACTTGCTGCGGAATTTGGTGTCGCCCGTCTGATCGATATGCACTGTGCCATCCTCCAAGAACAAGTCATTATTGATGTCATTATCCTCGCCCATCCACGCGCTGCGCAAGTAGCCCTCGGCAAACAGTTCCAGGCCATGAGTGCGGTATTTCACGTTGATATCCTGATAGCCACCCCACTCATGGTTGTTGCGCACGTTGGTGATAGTGCTGACACTGAAGCCGTCGCCCTGAGGCTTGACCGTGTAGATGCGGATGACCGACGACACATTCTTTTTGTATCGCGCACCTGGGCTCGTGATCACGTCGATGGACTTGATGTCGCCCGACTTGAGGCGCGACAACTCGGTATTGCTCTGAATCGGGCGGTTATTGATGTAGATGAGCGGTGTGCCACTGCCAAAGATGCTCACTTGGCCGTCGCCCTTGACATCGACGCGCGGCAACTGGCCCAGCACGTCAATACCCGTGCCCATGTCGCTGAGCACCGTACCCGTAACATTGACCGTCATGCCGCCAGTGGTCATCTGGTACTGGGGGCGCTCGCCCTTGACGGTGACGCTGCCGAGGGCGTATTGGTCGGGCTGCATTTTGATAGTGCCCAGGTGGGGCGTCTTGCAGTGACGATAGACGGGACGGTAGCCCACATAGGTGATGCGGGCTAGCACGCCCTGTTGGTCACATGGGATGACGAACAGGCCGCTCTCGTTGGTCACGCCGCCGGTGATGAGGGTGGAGTCGCGTGGCGAGAGCAGGGCGACGTTGGCATAGGGCAAGGGCTGGCCCGTCTCGTCAAGGACGGTGCCCTTGTAGCGCGTGGAGGCTTTCTGCGGGCACTCGACGGCGATTTCCTTGCCCTGCACGGTCATCTTGATGGGATAGAAACCGATCATCTGCTGGATGGCGTCAGGCACCGACTTGTTCTTAACCGAGGTCGTTACCCTGAAGTCCTCCAACTCGTTATAGAGAAAACTGATGTTGTATTCCCCACCCCGCTCGTTGAGCCACTTGAGTGCCTCGCTCATCGACACGTCATTGAACGTCCGCGTCACCCGCTGGGCATATACAGGAATCGCAAGAGAACAAATAACTAGAAAGAATATGATATTAAAACGTTTCATTATAATCTTCTATGTATTTATCAAGAAAGTTTAAGCTATCTTTAGAATTTAGCAAATCTATTTGGCATTTCAATCTATTGGCACTAATTTTGCCAAAAGAAAACACAAAACACAATTTGATGATATGGACGGAAATGAACCCATAAGGTAATTCACACGTGAGGATATCCTTGCGTTGCTGGCTCGCGGCCGTGAAATCAAGGAAAGACGACAGAAAGAAGCCGAAGAAATATATACAGAAAAACAGCACTTGAAGTCTTGACCAATATCTTATTACGGCAAACAAGAATATGAAACAAGTACAATTATACGGGGATTTATTCCTCACCATAGCCTCGTAATGTTTAACGGAGTGGCACAATAGGCAATAGCCATGCCCACTCATAACATTACAGGTATAATGAGCAGAAGCAGAAAAAAGACTCCTGTCAGCACTTTTTGTTGCTGTAAGTCTCAAAAACGCGGGAAACAGTTTTGCCATCGCAAGTTCCGTCGCAAGGAACGAATGATGATCAAAACCAGTAATTATGATCGCTTGCCGTCCCTCTTGATTCAAGTAACAAACCAATGGGACCTCGGAGGTGATGGCAAAGTATTCTGGGGACACTCTCCCGATGAAGAGTGGTACATCAAATTGATGCGCAAATGAACAGTCCATCTTCCACCCTCTCGCCGTCACTGGCGAGGGGGTGGGTTGCACTGGGTGATATGTTGAAGCTATTACCTGCATTGTGTGTGGAGCGTGGCTCAATATCCCATGCGCGAAGTGTCAACGGCCTTGGTCTTCTTCTCCTTGAAGTTACCGATACGGTAGATGACGGTTAACGAGTAGCTGGTGTAGGGCATCCACAGACGCATGGCATAGTCCTGATTGGCTATACGGGAATATGTCTTGATGTGAGCATTCAGGATGTTGTCGCCTTGGGCAACAAGACTCCACTTACCGTTGCCAGTGGTATAACGGAGTGTAGCATTGAGCCGCAACAACGGATCGATGTCATAGACTCCTTGGATGGCCTTCGTCTGGAAAAATGGATTGAGGATGAACTGAATATTGTGCCGCGAAGACAGTTTAGCAGCAACCATACCGCCCAATATTCCCGAAAGGAAGGTGCGGTCAATAGGCAGATCAAAGAAGCTGTCCGTTTTATCGTGTCGATAGAGGGCTGTAGCCATCACATTGCCGTTGAGCCAGTCACCAACACGAAATTGCGCCGAGGCTTGCAAGCCGAAGTAGTTGGAATAGTCAAAATTGGTCTCCTTCATCACAACGGCCATGCGGTCTGACGGCTGATAGGCCATCTGCACGAAATAGTCGGGCTCTAGCATGGCGAAGGCTGAGAAGGTGTATTTGTGGTTGAATTGCCACATCAAGTTGAAGTCATATTTTGACATCGGTTTCAGGTCGGGATTACCCCATATCTCGCTGTAGGCCGATGCGTAGTAGATGCTGCTCATCGTGCTCCAATAGCTGGGATAGATGGCCTGACTACTGATGCCAAAGTTGAGCATGTTCTTGTCATTGATATTCCACATGGCATTGAACTGCGGATAGATGCGCCATTCGTTCCATTTGGTGGCGTGATACTGCTCGGCAGTCACCGATGTTTCAAGGCTCAACGACTGGCCAATTTGTTTGCTCACTCCCACATAGCCATTCATGATGCACTCGTCGTAGTTAACGTGTGAGGTGGCATCGGGCAGGGGTTGATGCTGCGTGTCGAGCGTGGTCTGATAGCTGTTGTTGTTAGTGAACTGCACTTTGCCGCCATAACTCAGTTCCCAACCTTTCGGTAAGGTGTGAGTTTGGTCTGCTGTAAAGAGCCACTTGTTCACCTTCTGACGGCTATCGACATAGAGGTTGCGGCTGATGTCATACAACTCGCCGTCAAGGTTCTGTGTCCGGGGTTCCTGATAGTTGGTATAGGAAACGCCGAGTTGCAGGCCGAACGGAGCCGAATAACTGGCATCAACGTTGTGCAGATACTCGTGTTGACGGGAGTGTTGTACGGATTGCGCCGTACCTGTCGTGGTGTTGGTGGAACGAGTGGAGTTCCATTGCCCCGTGTAGACCAGGCTCAGGCGATGATTGTCCGCGATAGCATAGTCTATACCAATGCGATAATCATGGCTCAGGCCGTCGCTGCGGTTGCGGGTTTTGTCACTGTAGTACATACGTTGACCATTGAGAGGATGGTTGGCCTCATGCTCCACCTGTCCATAGCCCGTGCCATCGGTGAACTTGTAAGACGCGTCTATGCCCAACTTTCCATGATTATAGATGATGCTGCCGCCCGCAAAGCCTGTGCCATATTTGCTCTGCTGCCAACCGCCCTTCAACTGTCCAGAAAATTGGATTGTGCCAGCGAAATCTTTCGTTACAATGTTGATAGCCATCCCGCGCACATGGTACTTGGCTGGAGCCGACGGCATCACCTCGGCTTTGGACAGTTGTGCGGCTGGCATCTGCTTCAACCGCTCCACCACCTGTTCGGCACTTAGCGTTGTTGGCTTGCCGTTGATGATGAGTGTTGCCGATTGCCCTGCAAAGGACAGTCCGTCTCCACCGTCTGTCACACCCGGAATGCGAGTCAAGGCTTCGTAGGCGTCATCGGCTGGCAGAATTTCCAACAATTGCGGCATGTTGTATGTCAAGTGTCCGTTTTCAGCCTTAACTATCGGCCGTTCGCCCTTGACGGTGACGCTGCCCAGGGCGTATTGGTCGGGTTGCATTTTGATGGTGCCCAGGTGAGGAGTCTTGCAGTGGCGATAGACTGGACGGTAGCCGACGTAGGTGATGCGGGCAAGGACGCCGCTTTGGTCACAGGGGATGACGAACAGGCCGCTTTCGTTGGTCACACCGCCGGTGATGAGGGTGGAGTCGCGCGGCGAGAGCAGGGCGACGTTGGCGTAGGGCAAGGGCTGGCCTGCCTCGTCGAGGACGGTGCCCTTGTAGCGTGTGGAGGCCTTCTGCGGGCACTCGACGGCAATTTCCTTACCTTGCACAGTCATCTTGATGGGATAGAAGCCGATCAACTGCTGGATGGCGTCAGATACCGACTTGTTCTTAACCGAGGTCGTTACCCTGAAGTCCTCCAACTCGTTATAGAGAAAACTGATGTTGTATTCCCTGTTCTGTTCGTTAAGCCACTTGAGCGCCTCGCTCATCGACACGTCATTGAACGTCCGCGTCACCCGCTGCCCAAAGGCAGCCGTGGCGATGCAAAGGCACGCCACGAGAAAAATCATGCGCCTTGCCATCATTCCACCACGATTGCATTGCCTTCTTTACTGATATTCACACTCTCGAATAGGTTGAGGCGCTCGAGCACCGCATCCAGGTCCTCATCGGGCTGCCACACGAAGTAGAAGCGCAGCGCACGGGCGTCCTCGTTGCGGAACTCGACCTGCATGCTATAGTGCGGCGCGATTTGCTCCAGCATCTGGTCAAGCGGCTGGTTGTCGAATACGATGGGCTCTGCCTCCACTACTGCGGCAGTGTCGGCCACGCCAAGGCGAGGCCCTACGGTTGATTCGGGCTGCGTTGCAGTAACAACATCCTCGATGGGTTCTTTGGCTTTATCAACGGTGCTATGGCGCACGGCATGGATGGCGGCATAGGTGAAGGCCGAGAGCATAATCACACCAAGGAAGATGGCGGCGACCTTGAGCCAGCGGCGGTTCTTCACCAGGGCAAAATGCGCCTGCTCGAAGCGTTGCCACTCGGCATCCACATCGGGCTCGGGGACATCGGTCATGGCGCGCTTGGCGGTGGCCAGTTGCTCCAGCATTTCGTCATCAAGCATGGCGGCCAACTGTTCGTCGGTATAATTCTCGGGGTGCTCGTGCATGTCGAGCAAGAGACGGATTTTATCGTTCTGTTCCATAACGTCTATTGTTTTGAGTTGTTGAAATAGGCATTGATTTTCTCCAGTGACTGTGACAGGTGGTGATGGACCGTCACGCGGCTCACCCCCACTGCATCGGCAACCTGCTGGCAGGTCATATCCTGCAGGTAGCGCAGGGTGAAGATGCGACGCGTGAGCGGCGGCAAGTGGTTGTCGATGTAGTTACGCAATTCGGCAAGCATCATCGAGTCGTCGGGGCCATCGGCAAGCGGTTCGGATTTTGTCGAATAGAGTCTGATGAAGCGCTCCCGCATGTGCTTGTGGCGGATCACGTTGATGCAACTGTTGCGGACGCACGTTAGCAGGAAGCCGCGGGCATTGTCGCTGCGGATGACCAGTCCGCCGTCGAGCAGCGAGGCAAACACGTCGCTCACGACATCCCGCGCCTCGTCGACATCGTAGAGGAACGACATCGCCAGGCGATACATCGCCGCGTAATGCGTCTTGAACAGTATTTCCAATTCACTTTTTGTCATCGTCGTGGATCAATTACACTGGATAGACGTTTCAGGTAAGGAAAGTGTAAATCCGTTTCGGCTGATTTTTCAACAAAAGTAACAAAGAAAAAACAAACTACAGGAATTGAGAGCTAATTTGGCCTTCCATCCAATTAACTGAAAACTGAAAAAACAACAATGAGGGGTTTGGTATTAGTCGGGGAGGATGTCTTGGAGTAGAGCTTCGAGGTCAGCTCCTCGCAGTCCACGGGCGAGGATGGTGCCGTCTGGGGCGAAGAGGATGATATGGGGCACGCTTTGGAGATTGTAAGCTTTGATGGCTGACTTGGGGATATTGATCATCTGCGGATAGGGCACACCGTCGGCCTTGATGACCAGCAACGCACTCTTGGGGTCGTCCCAAGCAGCAACACCCACTACTTCCAGTCCCTTGTCCTTATACTTCTCGTAGACGGCGATAAGATCGGGGAATTCCCTGCGGCACGGGCCGCACGAGGGAGCCCAGAAGTCGAGAACCACAAACTTGCCACGGCCCACATAGTCAGAGAGGCGTGTGGTCTTGCCGTCGTATTCGGCAGCGAAGTCAACGAACTTCTCGCCAACGGCCGGAATAAAGTCAGGTGCCGGAGATTCCATATCAAGGCCCATGCTGCCGAGAATATTCTTTAGAGTATTCCAGGCATCGCCCGACTTGACGCGAGGGCTCATCAATTCGAGCCATGGGGCCACTGTCGTCGGATCGACATGGGAAAAGACCACCAGCAGGGCCTGCATTCCAATCACATCGTCGTTATGATGGGTGAGTTCATTACGCATAAGGCTGTCGAGTCGCTGCTGTCTGACGGAGTCCCCATGAAGCAGCGGGAAAAAGCCGTTTACAAAGTCTCCGAATGCTTTGTTGAGCGGCGTTTCCGGGCCCTTGTATTCATCTTTTTGAGGGTTGAAGTGAATGTTTATCGTTCCATCCTCGATGATGAAGACAGGCGAAAGAATCTCTGGTTCCTCACCATTCTCTGTTATGGATACCAGATTGAAGGTGCCTGGCTCACTGAGGGTGCCTACAGCCGGAATCAGTTTGCCGCCAACGACCGTCAGGGTATCTATGGCCGCATTTATCATTTCCATGGGCGACATGTGTTGATAGAGCTGCAGCCTGGTGTTCAAGGTGGAATCACCTATCGTCCCTTCAAGTCGGTAGTGGACCTGACCCTGCACAGCCAAACACATGATGGCGAGAATTGAAATGATAATGGCTTTCCTGTTCATCGTTGCTTCGTTATTTTGACATGGCAAAAGTAAATAAAAATCATTGGATTTTTACGCCTGGAGAATAAAAAAGTCAAGGCCGTGCTTATCTTTATGGGCAAAAACGAGGTCTGGGTGTGCCAGCCTCCAACTTTGTCGAACGGGCTCTTAGTCCCAATAATAATGAAAGCCTATGAAGATAGCAAGTGGCCTTGACGTGCACAAAGATAGTGTGTTTGTTTGTATCCTGCGTGAAAACGGAGAGAAAATCCAACAGAAATTCGGTGTTTTGACCGAAGAACTTGAGTTGATGCGCGACCTGATGCTCAGCGAGGGAGTGGAAGAGTGCGCCATGGAGAGCACGAGCATCTACTGGATGCCTGTGTGGCGCGTCCTGGAGCGTGATTTCAAGCTGCATCTGGTCAACCCCTACTTCATCAAGCAGCTGCCCGGCCGCAAGAGCGATGTGCGTGATGCGGAATGGATAGCGACATGCCTGATCAAGGGGCTTATCTCGTCAAGCTTCGTCCCCGAGGAGAAGATCCAGCGGCTGCGCCAGTACAATCGCCGCATCTTTGACCTGAGCGCCTCCATCAGCCGCAACCTCGTCAAGCTGGACGCCTGCGTGCAGCTGTGCAAACACGTCGCTCACGACATCCCGCGCCTCGTCGACATCGTAGAGGAACGACATCGCCAGGCGATACATCGCCGCGTAATGCGTCTTGAACAGTATTTCCAGTTCACTTTTTGTCATCGTCGTGGGTCAATTACACTGGATAGACGTTTCAGGTAAGGAAAGTGTAAACCCGTTTTTTATATTTTTTTGGACACGAAAAGCGGCCGCGGGTAGATTATCGTGCCACCTGTGGCCGCTATGGTTATGCATGGGTTTTAGAGGTTATTGAAGCGGTGCGATGGAGGCAGCCTTGACGGTGAAGAAGTTGTTGCCGTCGGATCTCAACAGGTTGTACTCGCTGTGGTTGCCCCACGAGGCGGGCTTGTCCTCGATGGAGGTATCCTCGCCCGTGTCGTTGTCGATGTAGGGGGCAATCTTGCTGTGCCAAGCGCGGATGCGCGCTTGTGCCGTCTGTCGATCCATCATCGCATTGCCAGTGGTGACCAGGAACTTGAGGTTATTGATGTAGATAGCTCTAAAATCATCAAACGCCAGTATCCTGGATATGAGTCTATTGCTGCTAACGCCCCAATTGAGCGGGTCATGTCGCCCGGCATCCTCTTGGTTGCCGCAGCGCAGGCTAGTGCCCAGCGTGTTGTCGTAGTCGTAGGGGATGAAGTAGAACTTGTAGTCGTGCAGATGCCTGCTGTTAAAGTACAAGTAGTAGTTGTTGGCATTGTTCCAGTAGTCGTCCCACATGCCCACGGCAACGTTAACGGCATAGGTCTTAAGCAGCAGGTCCACGTCAGTAACCTGTTGTATCCAAGTGTAGAATTTGGTGTCGCTCAGTCCGTTAATCAAGTTCATGAAATTCTGGAGCTGCACCTTGGCGCTGTCAAATTCCTCGGTCCGCGTCTCGAGCGTGTAGGCGTGGCGGTCATCGGTATCATCGTCATACCAGATGTCACCATTGGGGTTGTTAAGGCCAGCAGCCGCGTTGCGGCATTTCCACAAGTAGCCGTCACTAGAGCCGAAGCGGGTCTTGCGGTCCTTGAGGTAGCGCTTGTCGATGGGCTCTAACAGCTCATACACACCATAATAAGCCTCCCTGTTATCACCCTCGACATGCAGCCACAGGCGGCAGTAATTGTCGCGGATAGCCGTCCACACGCCTGCACGGCGGAATAGCTCGTAGCAGAACATCTCGCGGACATACATCGGGTCATCCTTGAACCACTTGAGGTGAAGTTTGCGCACGCCCTGAATTGTATGGGCATCATCATCGACATACTTGCGCAAGTTGACTCCGAAATGGGCGTGGTGCCAGTCGGTGTTTCCCGCTTGGTGGGTCTCGCCGTACCATCCCTCGGGGCGGCGGCGCGAGGTGTTGCCCTTGAGGCGGATGCCGATGCTGTCGATGACCGTGGTCTCTCCATCCTTGACAAACGAGATGCTACCCATGACATACTGGGTGGTATAAGCATTGGCGTCATAGAGCGCCAGCAGCCTGTTCCACTCGCTGAGGCTCACGTTGAGGTGTATCTCGGGCAATGCCTCATCGTCCCAGACATAGTCGTAGCCCTCCCTGACAGGAATGGGGAAATCACCACCCAAGAGGTAGTCGATGAGCACATTCACATCCATGATGGTGACTTCGCCGTCAAAGCTGACATCAGCCCGTTTTTGGGTATCATAGTTGGCCCATGTGCCCAGCAGGATGTCGATGAGGGTGTTGACGTCTGAAATGTTGATTTCGCCGTCACCGTTGACGTCGCCCACTTCCAGCGCGTTGGGGTCGGGCAGTTCAGGCTCGTGATACTCGTCGATGCGGAAGGTGAGGTTGTTCAAGTTGAAAGTGAAGGTGTAGTCTTGACCGTTACCAGTGAACTTGTAAGAGTGGTTGTTGTTGCTCTTTTGTGTCCGGTAGTCGGTGTCCAACTCGACGTTTGAACTATTATTTCCAGTGGGACCATAGCGGTAATTGGCATTGAAGGCCGTCCAGTCACTCGTGAGCCCGTCGGCAAAGACGAACCACACCGAGCCGTTGATGTTGGCCGTGAGGGTATAAACCCCACTGCCATCATCAGTCATCTCGATGCCACCGGCAGGGTTCCAGTTACCGAATGGCGTGTTGCCCACCATATAAATGGACGCTTGTGCTGGCACAATGACCAGCACAAACGCCATCATCGTCAATGCTTGATAGAAAAACTTGTACATCTTGAATTTTGGTTGTCAGTTAAACTGACGATTATTTAGAGGTCTCCCTCAACTTGTTGATAGCCTCAGCCTTGACGGTGAAGAAGTTGTTCTCGTCGTCATTCATCAGGTTGTATTCGGGATGAGTGCCGAAAGCCGCGGGCTTGTCCTCGATGGTCATCTCCCAGTTGGTGTCGTTGCTGATGTAGGGCGCGATGCGGGCATACCAGCCATTGATGCGGGCCTGGGCCGATTCGCGGTCCATGAGGGCATATTGCTCATCGACGGCCTCGAGAAGATACTTCACATAGATGGCCTTGAAATCCTCAAATTGAATAATACGGTAAATGAGGGGATTGCGTGGTAGGCCCCAATTCAGCGGATCTTGGCGGCCAGAGTCGTTCTGGGCCCCAGCTGTTGTGCAAGTGCCCAGCGTGCTGTCGTAGTCGTAGGGGATGAAGAAGAACTTGTAATCATCCAGCCCCTTGCCGCTAAAGTACATGTAGTAGTTGTTGGCGTGGTTCCAGTAATCGTCCCACATGCCCAGCGCCACATTGATGGCATAGGTGTGAAGCAGCAGGTCCACATCGGTGACCTGTTGGATCCAGACATAGAACTCCTCGTCGCTCAAGTTGGTGAGTTTGTTCATGAAGTCAACGAGTTGCACCTTGGCGGTGTCAAATTCCTCGGTCTGGGTTTCAAGCGTGTAGGCGTGGCGGTCGTCGGTGTCATCGTCATACCAGATGTCGCCGTCGGGGTTGGTGAGGCTCGTAAAGCTCCTGCATTTCCACAAGTAGCTGTTGCTGGAACCAAACTTGTCCTTGCGGTCCTTGAGGTAGCGCTTGTCGATGGGCTCCAAGAGCTGGTAAACTCCAAAATAGACCTCCTTGTCATCGCCCTCGACATGAATCCACAGGCGGCAGTAGATGTCTCTGATGGCAGTCCAGATGCCAGCCCTGGTGAACAGATTGTAGCTGAACATCTCCCTCACGTAGCTTGGGTCGGCGCTGCAGCACCTAAGGTGGATTTTGCGAATGCCGTCGATGGTGTGTGCGTCATCATCGATATATTTGCGCAGGTTGACACCAAAATTGACACGACGCCAAATTTTGGTGTTGGTCTGATGAGGTACGCCATACTGGTTGCCTTCAGGACGGTGGCGCGAGGTGTTGCCCTTGAGCCTGAGTCCTACGCTATCGACCCTTGTGGTGTCACCCTCCTTGATGAAGGTGATATTAGCCACGATATATTGGGTCGTATACCTATTAGCGTCATATAGCGCGAGCAACTTGTTCCACTCAGCAACGCTCACGTTCAAGTGGATCTCAGGAATGACCTGATCGTCCCACACGTAGTCGTAGCCTTCTTTGATCGGTTGGGGCAGCTCGCCACCAAGCAGGTAATCGATGAGCGCAGTCACGTCACTGATGCTTAGCGATCCATCCTGGTTGACATCGGCCCAGCGCCTTGTGTCGTAGGTGGCAAACTGGCCGAGCAGGATGTCGATCATCAGGGTGACGTCGGCGATGTTGATTTGGCCGTCGGCATTGGCATCACCAATCTGAATGCTGAAGGGATCGACTGCATCGGCCGTTTGGTATTGTCCCGCGCCAGTGAAAAAATCAGGCTCCCGCTCATCCATGAAGGTTGTGGCCTGGGCAGGCATAGCCGCCAGTGCCATCAATGCAACAAACAAATAAAAAACATTTTTCATATCAAGTTGGATATCAGTAATTTACAATGGAGGATTATTCTTCGTCCTGGTTGTACCATGTGGAGTACATTAGGTAGTTCTTGGCGATTTTCACATTGATTTCGCTGGCCTGTGAGGGATCAACCATCTTTTTGAACTTGGCCGGACTGCCTGCCCACAACTCATGGGGACCCACCTTGGTGCCGCCCAGCACGACACTGCCGGCGGCGATGATGGCGCCCTCGCCAATCTCGGCGTGGTCAAGAATGATGCTGCCCATGCCGATGAGTGCCATGTCACCGATTTTGGCGCCATGGACGACAACATTGTGGCCAATCGACACGTCGTTGCCAATCTCGGTGACCGATTTCTCATACAGGGTGTGTATCACACTGTTGTCCTGGATGTTGACGCGGTTGCCAATGGTGATGGTGTTGACGTCACCACGCAAGACTGCGTTGAACCAGATGCTGCAATCGTTTCCCATGGTGACATCGCCCACAACGACGGCACTGTCGGCCAGGAAGCAATTCTCACCGATTTTGGGGTCAAAACCCCTTACCTTCTTAATGATAGCCATATTCTTTAGTCTTTAAGTCTCTAGTCGTTAGTTATTGATTTTATAATTCTTTAGTTTTAGCGGCGAGCCAAGCGGCATCATCGGCACCGAGCAGCGGGGTGACGCGTTCGCGCACCATGCGGTGGTAGTCGTTGATCTGGGCCACTTCCTCGGCGGTGAGCATTGCGCGGTCGATGAGCTGCGTGTCATAGGGGAAGAGCGTCAGCGGCTCAAAGGTGAGGAAATCGCCGAACTCCTCGGTTTGCTCGGCCTGAGTGACTAGCAGCAGATTCTCGGTGCGAATGCCATATTCGCCCGTCTTGTACAGGCCAGGCTCGTTGCTCAGGATCATGCCGGGAGCCAACTTGACGTCAACCAGGTTGGTGCGGATGCTTTGCGGTCCCTCGTGGCAACCCAGGAAGTGACCCACACCGTGACCAGTGCCGTGACCATAGGTCATGGCCTCCTGCCACAGCGGCAGACGTGCGAGCACGTCGAGCTGGCAGCCCGTGGTGCCCACGGGGAACTTGGCGCGTTGCAGGGCGAGGTGCCCCTTGAGGACAAGCGTGAAGTCGTGCTTTTCCTGTGGCGTGGGGTTGCCCAGGGTGACGGTGCGGGTGATGTCGGTGGTGCCGTCAAGGTACTGGGCGCCGCTGTCAACCAGCAGGATGCCCTCGCCGTGCAATGTCGATGCGCTCTCGGGCGTGGCCTCATAGTGGACGATGGCACCATGCTCCTTGTAGCCGCAAATCATGGCGAAACTGTCCTCGCGATACAGGTCTTGCTGGGCGCGGAATTCCTGCCCCTTGGTCCACACGTCCACCTCGTTGATGGTGCCAGTGGGTGCCATCTGCTCAATCCAGCGGAACAAGCTCACCAGTGCGGCTCCATCGCGCTCCATGGCGTGGCGGAAGCCCTCGACCTGAACATCATTCTTGACACACTTGAGGTCGGTGATGGGCGAGCGGAAGTATACTTTGGCACATTGCAGGGCATTGGCCAGGGTGTCGCTCACGCGGTTGGGGTCAATGAGGACCACCTCGTGCTCATTGACGCGCTCCAGGAAATGGATCACGTCGTCATAGTCGCGCACCTTGATATCACAGGCCTTGAAGTGCTGGCGCACCTCGTCGGTGACCTTGTTCTCGTCGATAAAGATGACTTTAGTGCTGCGTGAGATGTAAGCAAAGGCGATGGCGACGGGAGTGAACGCGATGTCGTTGCCGCGCAGGTTGAACAACCAGGCGATGTCATCGAGTGCGGTGACCAGCATGGCGGTGGCATCGTTGCGTTCAAGCACATTGAGCAAACGCTCAATCTTGTCGCTGGCTTCTTCGCCCGCATATTTCACATCGTGGATAAAGGCGGGTTCGCTGGGGCGCGCGGGACGGTCGGTCCAGATGCGGTCGGCGGGATAAAACTCGGTGGCGAGCATAAAGCCGTTCTCGCCACAGAAGCGCTCCAATAGATTAGCCTCCTGGGCGTTGTACAGGCGCCCGTCGATGGCGATGACCGAGTCTTCCTCGAGGTTGTCGCGCAGCCACTCGTGGATGGTGGGGTCGTTGCCCATATTCTCTTTCATCATCACAAATCCACTGTCGGCCAGCTCGATGTCGGCTTGCAGGAAGTAGCGTGAGTCGGTCCACAGGGCAGCCTGGTCGAGGGTCACGACGGCTGTGCCGTTGCTGCCGGTGAAACCGCTCACCCAGTCGCGGAATTTCCAGTGGTCACAGATGTATTCACTCTGGTGCGGATCGGTGCCCGGGATGATGACGGCATCGACATTCACGCGGCGCATTTCGTCGCGCAGCGCCTCAAGGTGCGGAAAAGTCTCTTTACTCATAAATGGTTATCTTTAGTTTTGTTGGTTCGTGGATTACTGACCTGCAAAGTTACAATTTTCTCTCATAAGAAATTGCAATACGAGGGATTTTTCATGCGAGTAAGGTGCGACGATAGAAAATTGTAGAAAAAATTTCTACAGTGAAATGTTTGGTGATTCGAGATATAAAGTGTAAATTTGCAACTCAGAAAAAGCTGATACAAGCATCATATGAGTTTTTTGAAGCAAACATATTGGAATAGTATGTAAGACGATGTTGTGACAACGTCGGGAGACGTGGTCGTAACGTGTTGAAAATCTTATCGTACAACCAAAGTGTAGTAGGGTGAACTATGCCCTTACTGAAAACCTGTCTCAGGAGCCGAAAGGCATCTGGGGGAGCGGAATAGGTAGGTGGCGCTAGAAACCCACTGGGCTCCCACACTCAAGTGTAACCTAAAAGGTCGCTACAAGGGAGCCGTTGCGGCTGATGTTTGTACTGCAATGTCAATACACATCGGTAAAGAGATTGAAGCTGAGCTGCGCCGCCAAGGGCGCGGCGTGACGTGGTTTGCCCAGTGCCTCCACTGTGACCGCACTAATGTGTATAACATCTTCAAGCGCGAGGGAATCGACACGATACTGCTGCAGCGCATCGGTGCCGTGTTAAACTGCAACTTCTTCCTGCTCTATTGCCAGGAAGAGCTTGGGCATGTGGAAAAAGATTCAACGGATGTGTAGTACTATATACAATACTCTAGTATAACCCGTGATTGTGATTAGCAGTAATTTTGCATTTGCCTATTGGGACGGGGCCATCCCGACTCAATGGCATAAACGTGTAATGTTTTTCTAACCAATAAAATATAGAAGAAAATGAGTACAAGAAGAAGTGAAATGAATTGTTGGCAATTTCCCCGTGAGCCATTTGTGTTAATCTTGACATTGCTGCACATCATAGGATATTATTTATACCCCAACTAAGTATAGATGGGGCCCGGGGCCGCGAGATTTAAGTAAGAGAATCAACACAACGTCGCTCCGGCAAATGCAAGAGCCCCCCCTCTTGTCCAATCGACCTAAGGAGGGGGGCATTTTTTTGATCAATGAAGGCTCGCCGTTAAGGGCGGATACAGGGGAAAATGCCAATACACATAGGTAAAGAAATAAAGGCAGAGTTGGAGCGTCAGGAGCGTGGTGTGACCTGGCTTGCTGACAAGTTGCATTGCGACCGCACCAATGTATATGACATCTTCAAGCGCCAGGGAATAGATACCCGCCTGCTCGAGCGCATCAGCGTCATCCTTCACCGCAATTTCTTCGCCCTGTATTGCCAGGAAGACCCGATGAACGTTGAAAATAATTCAACAGATATGTAGTATTATGTACCACGCTTCATGCATTATGATTTGAAGTGTTGTGAATAATTTTGCATTGCAAAAAATGTGTGATCCGTTCAGCCGATTCCCAGGACGGAAACACAGTAACAATATGTTTTGGGAGTCATTTAAATCATAATCTATCATGTTAAAAAAGTTCTCTATTTTTATCTGTGCGATTGCGATGCTTGGCATGGCATCGTGTACGACTACCTTAAGTTCGTCTAAGACCAAGGACTTTGGCTCCTCGGCAATAACAGCTACGTTTGCCGACCTGGTTGTGTCACCCAGGAAAATCACTTACACCTATAAGCCTACTAATGAGGTGCGCCGTGGCGGTGAGGCTAATGTGATTAACACGGCCGTGCGCATGGCACTTGACGCCAATGGTGGCGGTGATGTGCTTGTGGAGTTGCAGACAACAGTTAAGAAGAAAGGCAGGAAAAAAGTGACTGAGGTGACGGTTACGGGCTATCCTGCAACCTACAAGAACTTCCGTTGTGCCGATGATGAGACCCTGAAGGAAGCCCTCAAGTTGCGTTCAATTCCTGAGGAGCCGATTGTGAAAAAGAGATTCCTGGGCATCTTCTAATCTTAAATTCAAGAGTTAGGCAAGGGGATAAGGTCTATCATAATTAATCCATAAGCACGAGAGAAGACATGTCCCCTTGCCTAACTCTGAAAAATTACAAAATTGTTTAAAGAAAAATAAGTATAACTATGACTTGGGACGATTTTACTAGAACTGAAAAGATTGCAATTATGAAATCTGCACTTGCGGTAGCCCGCTGCAATTATAATCCATCCATTTTAGGGAGTTTGTTACGTCGCGCTGAGCCAAAACACAACGTTAATGACGCTCAAAATTTATACTTAAATATTCTTCTTATCAGGATGAATGGTAGAGGCGACTCCAATTCATTTATGAATGCAGTTAACTCAATGCAAGACAAAGAAATGGCAAATACAATCAAACAAATGTATCAAGAGAAACGAGATTTCGTGTTCTTGATTTGGGCGTCAGTTCTTTGCCGCATTTCTAATAGTACCTTCTTTGGATCCATGAGTATGAGTGACTTTCCAAGCGAGTATATTTCTACGGTAGAAGCTATGGCCAAGGACATGAATGTAACCATCAAGCGTTCATTTGATATTGACGATACAGGGTATTACTAAAAAGCAATAATACAGGAGATTATGGGATTTTTCGGAAATTTAAGGAACATAGGCTTGATTAACGACAAGCTTAAACGCTTGGAGTCATTACTGCTGGCGATCAAGGATGATTTTCACAGAAGATCATCAAGTGATCAGATTCAGGCGAATATCGCCCACGGCAGGTTTATCTTGTCGGAGATAGCTGACGTTGTCAGCAGTAGCTCGCGATCGGTTTTTCTTGCACCTTATTGGTTTTTTGGCAACAAGATGGATCTTCCAGAAATCTGCTCGAGAGCGGCTGGACTGCTCGATGAGTACGAGAATCTCAATTCATGGTAGATGATATGTCTAATCATTTAAAGAAACGAGTATGGATACTAAAAGATTAAAAGGTCTCACCTACAACTGTTTCATGTACATGATGGCTAAGGGTATGTTGAACAATCAAGACGATACTATAAAGGGCTTGGCGTCATTCATCTACATTTTTACGGCTTCAGAGCATTTGACTTTTAAAGAAATGGAGGATTGTGTTGTCTACTTCTTTGAGGAATACAGTAGGGGTCTAAGATGTCCTTTGCCAGAGTCATATGTGAGGTCAACAATCGCACCGGCAGTTCTTACTGTCAGGAACTTTGATGTGCCGCTGGGAGGCTCGATTTATGATATTGCAGTGAAAAACTATTAATTGGAGCAAGCCTTGAATGATAGAAACGGGCCGAAGAATCGGCCCGTTTTGTTGTACGCACGGCATGGTCATGTTCTAACGGGTGTAAATCCCGAGCGCGCCCTAATGGCGGGAAGCGCATAGCCAAAGACAAGGGCGTTGCGGTGACGCAGGGTCTGAAGGAAGTCGGCGGCAAATCCCTGGCTCGACGAACAGGAACTTGATACAAGGCTGGCTGACAGGAGGTGAGTCTGCAACACAAGACAAAGCCCTATAGCCATTCGGACTGTCAGCAAGTAAATCAAGCGAGCATAAGGGTGAAAGAGCATGGTCTTATCCGTGGAGATCTCATGGGCGAGGCGAAAAAAAAAATAGCCAAGCAGTAACAACGAACCATGAGAAGTCAGCAGAGGCCATAGTACCGAGGGGTTAAAGCTCGTTCTTCTCGGGAAGGGCCGAACATAAGTTAAACGAGCGGAAACGTAAAATCACCGAATCAATGGAAAGAAAGCAGAAAACAGAAGAAAGCTTCCTGCAAAGAGACAGGTCGGAAACCGAAGGGTATGCAGGAGCGCGCACATCGATTGGGATGGTAGCGAACGAGTTCGTGGAAGTGCAATTATCGGCAACGCGGATGCTGGAGTACATCCTGACTCCCGACAACCTCAACCGAGCGTATAAACAGGTTGTTGGCAATAGGGGGAGTGGTGGAATCGATAGCATGGAAGTGGAAGAACTGCTCCCGTGGCTACATGACCACAAGGATGAACTGGTATCCAAGTTGGAGCGGGGACGTTACCGTCCCCATCCAGTGCGTCGAGTGGAGATACCGAAAGAGAACGGCAAAGTGCGTCCTTTGGGCATCCCGACGGTAGTTGACCGCTTTGTCCAGCAGGCGATATCGCAGGTGTTGACGGTTGTGTATGAGCCTCAGTTCAGTGACGACAGCTATGGCTTCCGTCCCGGCCGCAGCGCCCATGACGCATTGCGTCGTGTGCAGGAATATGCTGACGCGGGCTACCGCTATTGCGTTGACCTCGACCTTGCGAGTTACTTTGACAGCGTGAACCACAGCAAACTGATACAGGTGCTGTCGGAGACGGTGAAGGACGGCAGGGTGGTGTCGCTGATACACAAGTACCTCAATGCGGGAGTTCAGATAGGCGAACGCTTTGAAGAGACCCCGTCGGGGGTTCCGCAAGGCGGCCCGCTGAGCCCGCTGCTGGGCAACATCATGCTCAATGAACTGGACAAGGAACTGGAACGTCGCGGCCTTAAGTTTGTCCGCTATGCCGACGATTGTCTGATACTGGTTCGCACTCCGCGTGCAGCGGAGCGCGTGAAAGCGAGCATCAGCCGTTACATAGAGGAGAAGCTGCTGCTCAAGGTAAACGAGGAAAAGACCGTGACGGGCTCACTCAAAGGCAAGAAGTTCCTTGGCTACTCCTTTTACACATGAAGGGGCAAGACCAAGTTGTGTCTCCACCGCAAGACCAAGCTGAAACTGAAAGCGAAGCTCAAGCAGTTGACAGGTCGCAGTTGGAACATCGGCTATGCGAGGCGCAAGGAGGTATTGACCACAGCCATCCGCGGCTGGACGGGCTATTACCGTCATGCCGAGATGCGCAACTTTGTCCTTGAAACGGACGCATGGTTGCGCAGTAGGCTGCGCATGTGCATCTGGAAAAGCTGGAAACGGGTAAAGACACGCTACCGCAACCTGCTGCGATGCGGCTTCGAGCCGTGGCAGGCACGCAATGCGTCGTGTGCCCGCAAAGGCTACTGGCGGGTGGCCAACTCGTGGATAATGACCCGAGCGGCCACCACCGAGCGTTTGCGACAAGCAGGTTATCCCACGTTACTGGAATACTACGAGAAACTGCACGCCCACTTATGAACCGCCGTATGCCGAACGGCACGTACGGTGGTGTGAGAGGAAAGGAAACGAAAGTAGGTCAGAAAACTTTCGTTTACCGACCTACTCGATTGATAGAGAGGGAGTTGTTTACTCGAAGATGGGGGTGCCGATGCAGGCGTTGGGTGCCTGGATGTGGAGCATGGCGCAGACGGTGGCGGCGATGTCGGTCATGTGGGTGAGGCGTGAGGTCTCGCCGGGGGTGATGTGCCATCCCATAAAGATGAGCGGAATATGGGAGTCGCTCTGACTCCATGTGCCGTGGTTGGAGCCGGCCCACTCGGGCTTGCCGGCATATACTCCCGTGCGTGGCACGATGTATATCTCGCCGCTGCGACCGGGGAAATAGCCCAGCTTGATGCGTTCCTTGAGGATGGTGGGGATAGGATAAGAATCGAGGTGGGCAACGTCGAGGGCCCACTGGATATCCTCGGGTTCCTCCAGCGCAGCACATGCGGCACTCATCACTTGGTCATAGTCAAGTCTATTGGCTTTGATGACCTCGTGGTTGAGGTAGAAAGTGTACTCCATCTCGGCCTTTAGCAGGCTGTCGACACCAAACTGTTGTTTGAGCAGTTTATTGGCCGCGATGAGAGCGTCGGGGTTGTGCCAGCAGCCGCTGGGCAAGCCGTGGGCTGTCATTGTGGGATAGCTCCATGTGCCGCCGTGGTCGGCGCTAAGGAACAGCAGGTAGTTGTCGCGCCCGATGCGTTGGTCGAGCACCTCGATGAAATGGGCCAGTTCCTTGTCCAACTGCCAGTAAATAGAGTCCACCTTGGGCGAGTGCACACCATAATAGTGGGCACACATGTCGGTGTTGGAAACGCTGATGGCGAGCATGTCCGTCACCTCACCCTGGCCCAGGTGCTCGTTGATGAGCGCCTGCTCGGCGAGCGCAAAGGTGAGCGTGGTGCCTGTGGGCAGGTTATAGATGTCGCTAGCGAGCTCGTTGCGATGGCCCTTGTTGAAATCGGCAACCCATTTGGGGAGTTTGCTCATATAATAAGTACTGGTGACAAATGACTTGCTGTTGCCGTCATACCAATAGGCTCCGACGGGATGATGGCCCGCTGGAAGGACTGCAGCGCGGTCCTTAAGGGCAACACCCACGGTACGGCTCTTGAAGTTGGTGGCCAGTTGCAGTTGGTCGGCAATGGTGGTGGTGATGAGGTTGCGTGGGGACTTGCCACGGGTCTTCTCATTACCGCCCACACCGCGCTCAGAGTCGTCTTGGACGCTTGTCACGTTCTTACCATCGAGCATGAAATTGTTGCCGGCGATGCCATGAAAGGCGGGTGTAGTGCCCGTGTAGATGCAGGAGTGTCCTATAGCGGTTACGGTGGGCACATAATCGATGATGGTGTTGTTGCAGGAGTAACCATCGTTGAGCAGCGTTTTGAAGCCGCCCTCGCCCCAAGTGTAGGTGTGAAGGTAGTCCCATCTCATCTGGTCAACGACAATGCCCACGACTAGTTTGGGCCTGGCAGGCTGAGCCACTGCGCCCATGGCTATCATGAGCGCGGCCATTAACAAGAAAGCAGTCTTTTTCATCATTCTGGTTATTTTTGGTTATTGTTTTATTCTAGTTGTTGGCCGGCTTATTACATCAGATCGGGGAGTTGGAACAGGCGGTTGCCATTGGAGCCCTTGATGAGGATGTAGTAGCCTTCAGGGCGACTGGCGGTAATGGCGGCTTTGACCTGCTCGACATCGGCAAACTTGCGGTAGGGGCAGTCGATGTCGTCAAACTCGTTGCCCACCAGCCACACCTGGTCAAAGGGGCACTGCTTCAATTTCTCGACCATGCGGATGTGCTCCTCGCGACTGCTGTCGCCCAACTCGCGCATTTCGCCCAGGATGGCCATCTTGGGAGCCACCTGCATGACGCTGAAGTTGTCGAGCGCGGCTGCCATCGAGGTGGGATTGGCATTATAGGCATCCACGATGAGGTGGTTGTGGGCTGTGTTGGTGAGTTGCGAGCGGTTGTTAGATGGCACATAGCTCTCAACGGCATGGCAAATCTGCTCAGCCGTTACGCCAAAGTGCAGTCCCACGGTCACCGCTGCCAACACGTTGTCGAGGTTGTAGCTGCCGATGAGGTGGGTCGTCACCTCGTGCCAATCACCGTCATGTTCCCTCCACTGCAGGCGCAGGAACGGGTCGCAGGCGATAATCCGGCCAAAGACACAGGCTTCACTCTTGTGCTCGTCGCAGGTGTAGCGCTCGGCCTTGACGTGACTGGGCAAGATGCCCATCAGGTGCTCGTTGTCGGCGTTGATGAAGATAATGCTGTCCTGGCGGCTGGCGAGGTTGTCATATAGTTCGCCCTTGGTGTGGATGACGCCCTCTAGCGAACCAAATCCCAGCAAGTGGGCCTTGCCCACGTTAGTGATAAGGCCACAGGTGGGCTCGGCAGTCTCGGCGAGCGTCTTGATGTCGCCTGGATGGCTGGCGCCCATCTCAACGACGGCGATCTCATGCTCGGGAGCGAGGCGCAACAGCGTCTTGGGCACACCCACATCGTTGTTGAAGTTGCCCTCGGTAGCCATCACATTATATTTCTCGGCAAGGACGGCACGCACCAGTTCCTTGGTCGTCGTCTTGCCGTTAGTGCCGGTGATGCCGATGACAGGGATGTCAAATTGGCGTCGGTGTTCCCGGGCCAGGTCCTTGAAGGCCTGCAAGGCATTGGGGACAAGCATCATGGGCTTGTCGCCATGGTGGTTGTTATATACTTGCTCGTCGTCGACCACGGCCAGGGCGCAGCCCTTGTCGAGCGCCTGGGCTGCAAATTGGTTGCCGTCAAACGATTCGCCTTTCAGGGCGATGAAGATGCTGCCCTCGGGGCAGTCGCGGCTGTCGGTGGTGACGATAGGGTGTTGCTGGTAAAAAGCGTAAAGTTCCTCGATATTCATATTGATTGAGATTTTGCCACAAAATTACATAAAAAATCCACGATTTTATGTACTTTTGCCCCCGATTTTTGGGCTGTGCCCAATATAAATGAAAAAGACAATGAACTTACAGAGAAAAACAATAGCCATCGTGTGTGGTGGCGACTCATCAGAGCACGAGGTTTCCTTGCGTTCAGCTCAGGGTATCTACGGTGCTATTGACCATGACCGTTATAATGTGTTTATCGCAGTGGTGCGTTTTCAGGACTGGCACGTGAATCTGCCCGAGGGTGGAACCGCTCCCATCGACCGAAACGACTTCTCGTTCATGTATCAGGGCGAGAAAGTGCGCTTTGACTACGCTTACATCACCATCCACGGCACGCCTGGTGAGAACGGCATCCTGCAAGGCTACTTTGACCTCATCAACCTGCCTTACTCGACCTGCAACGTGCTGGTCGAGGCGTTGACGTTCCACAAGTTTGCGTTGAACAACTACTTGAAGGCATTTGGTTGCTCGGTACCTGATAGCATTCAGGTGCGTCGCGGTGTGCCTCACGGCTGGACTGCCGAGAAGGTTAAAGACTATCTGGGCATGCCCTGTTTTGTTAAACCCACTGCCGACGGCTCGAGTTTTGGAGTGACCAAGGTGAAGAGTTGTGACCAGTTGGACGAGGCCATGGAGTTTGCCTTCAAGCAGTGTGACAACGTGATGATAGAGCGTTTCCTTGACGGTACTGAGGTCACCGTGGGCTGCTACAAGACCCGCGACAAGTCGGTCGTGTTCCCCGTGACCGAGGTGGTAACCGATAACGAGTTCTTTGATTATGACGCCAAGTACAACGGCCAGGTCGATGAGATCACGCCGGCCCGCATCAGCGACGAGTTGACAGCCGCATTGCAGGCTGAGACGTCGCGCATCTATGACATCCTGCACTGCAACGGCATCATCCGCATCGACTACATCATCACCAAGAACCCTGATGGCAGTGACCACATCAATCTGCTGGAAATTAACACGACGCCTGGCATGACGGTCACCAGCTTCATCCCACAACAGGTGCGCGCCGCCGGCCTCGACCTGAAAGACGTACTAACCGACATCATCGAGAATCAGTTTTCTTGACGGAGGTAACGGATAAAACGGATTTAACGGAAGTAACGGATTGAATGGATAAAACGGAAAGAACGGGTAATCCCGTTTCCTCCGTTTCTTCCGTAATATCTGTTTTCTCTGTATTATCCGTTTCTTTCATTAAGCAAGGCCCTTAGGCGGGCGTTCTCTTGCTTGAGAGCAGCGATTACTTGGGCTTGGCGCTCAATGATTTCCTTTTGTGTGGCCCGCTGCTCTAACCGTGCTGCGGTCATACGTTCGCGTATGCCGCCCTCGGTTGAGAATTCGCGGTCTTTTCTCTCGATGTATTTGTTCAATGCTGCGTCAACCTGATGACAAAGGCAGATGGCCATGTTGGCCAGTTCTTCATCATTCATCTTGGGCAGCAGGTCCTTGTAGTCATCGTATTGGCTGTGTTCACGGCAAAAGTCAAGCATTGCCTTGTATCGGGGATGCTTTCCATACCATTCGGTAAAGCCATGACGCTTGATGTAGTCTTGATAATCCTCCATCAGTTCCTTGTTGCTCCCTCGCGCAACACCCAGTAACTTTAACTCGGTTTCCATTGACGTCTCGCCATCGCTACTGCCCTCGACGATGTTTTGCTTGGTACTGCGGGCAGCTTGTACCATCTGGTCAACAGTGCGGTCGCCATAGTGCTTCAGGAACCGGTGACAAAACACTTGAGTCAACTGGTACAGGACATCACTACGCTGATAAAAACGCAACTCGGTGTACATCGTCCTTCGACGCAATGAACTCGCTGTCCCGTCCTCATAATGGTTGATTCTTGGTTTCTTGTCGTCCATGATTAAACGGATATTACGGAGTTGACGGATATTACGGAGTTGACGGATATTACGGAATTGCGTTAGAATCTCCACTAGTTGTGGAGGATGAGGGCGCTTTGGGCAGGGATGGTGACTTTGCCGCCCTTAGTTTCAATTGTGCCCATGCCTGTGGGCGAGCACTTGATGTTGCGGCACACGACGGTGTAGGTGCCCTCGGGGATGTCGATGGTGCGGGCGCGCTTGTTGGCGTTGAGCGCCACGTAGATGTCGCCCCACTGTTCACCTGGCACACCACGGCCGTTGATGTGGTAGGCCACGAGGCAGTTCTCGGTGGGCAGGAAGTCGAGGTTGCGGCGCACCATATCGGCACTACCCATGTGGAAGGCGGGATGGGCCTTGCGCATGGCAATCAAACCCTTATAGTACTCCATCACCTGCGGGTAGCGCTCTAGGTTATTCCAGTCGAGGTGGTTGATGCTGTCAGGGCTCTCATAACTGTTGTGAACGCCCTTCTTGTCGCGCAGCATCTCCTCGCCACTGAGCAGGAACGGCACACCCTGTGAGGTGAGCACGGCGGTCTGTGCCAGCAGGTCGAGGCGGATGAGCTCGTCGGGAGTGATGCCCTTGACGCTGGCTTTCAAGCGGTCCACGAGGCACATGTCGTCGTGGCAGCTCACGTAGGCAATCATCTGGGTGGGCTCGCTGGCATAAGGCGCCTTGCTGTAGTTCACCTTGCTGTAGTCCACACCTGGGTGCTTGATGGCTCCCACAATGCCAAACTTAATGCTCTCCTCGTTGCCCTTGACGCCGCCCAGGAAGGCAGCCTTGCTGTTGCTGTCCCAGGGGCCTCGCAGCGCGTCGCGCATCTCGTCGCTAAAGGCGGCGATGCCCGGCATCTTGTTGATGTTGGCCTTCATGGCCAGTTCTCCCGTGTAGGCACAACTGCCGGCACTCCAGCCCTCGCCATAGATGAAGATGTCTTGAGGAACGGCTGCACGGATGGCGTTCATCGTCTCGATGTCATGCACGCCCATCAGGTCGAAGCGGAAACCGTCGATGTGATACTCATCGACCCAATATTTCACGCTCTCGATCATGAACTGGCGCATACCCTCGCGCTCGCTGGCCGTCTCGTTGCCGCAACCGCTGCCGTTGCTATAAGTGCCGTCGGCATTCTTGCGGTAGAAGTAGTCGGGACACGTGCGCTGGAAGTTGCTGCCGTCGATGTTCCAGGTGTGGTTATACACCACGTCGAGGATGACCTTGATGCCGGCCTTGTGGAGCGCCTGGACCATCTGCTTAAACTCGTTGATGCGCACCTCGGGTTTGTATGGGTCGGTGGAATAGCCGCCCTCGGGCACGTTGTAGTTCACGGGGTCATAGCCCCAGTTGTACTGCGGCTCGCCCAGTCGAGTCTCATCGACCGAGGCGTAATCAAACGACGGCAGAATGTGCACCGCGTTCACGCCCAGCGCCCTCAGGTGACTGATGGCGCGAGGCTCGGTCAAGGCAAGGAATTTACCCTTGTAAGTAAAGCCGCCCGTCTCGTCGATGGAGAAGTCGCGGTGGTGCATCTCATAGAGGATGAGATCCTTGGCCGCAATGTTGGGACGCTTGTCGGTGTTCCAGCCTTGGGGATTGGTCTCGTTCATGTCAACGATGGCGCCGCGCTTGCCGTTCACGCCCACGGCGGTTGCCCAGATACCCGGGCTCTCGCCACGGAACTTGCCATTGTACTTCACGTCAAAGGTGTAGAACTTGCCCTTCAAGTCGCCCTTGACATCGGCATGCCATAACGCGCTACCTTGCTGGGTGCGCTTCATGTTGATGGTCTTGACGGCCTTGCCGCCAATGCCCTCCTTGTAGAGGCGCAATTTGACCTGCTGGGCGTCAGCGTTGGTCTCCACTGTGAACTCACTCGCGGCTGGGGTGTATTTCACCCCAGTGCGAGCGTTGAGGGTTTGCCCTGCGAGTACTGCCATGACTAGTGCCATCAGTAATGCTGTGAACCGTTTCATTATCGTCCGCTTTGAGAGATCAATTCTTTCATGCGGCCGTTGAACTCGTCGGCCTTCATCAGCTGCTCGATGGTCATGTGCATGCGGTAGCGCCAGTAGTGGCGGGGATTGGCCGGGATGTTGATGCGCTCGGCATCGGCATCGGCCAGACGCAACTTCTCATCGATGGCGAGCCAATCCTGCAACGAGAGCAGGCACAGCATCGACGGGCAGTTGAGGTGAGCGCGCACAATGTCATCGGCAAGCCAACCGGGCAGCGGATGAGGAGCGGCATCACCACGCCACAGGGCCGAGTTGTAGTACTCCTGGGTGCGGTCCCAGTCCTCGTCCCACCACTGCCTCATCGTGGGCATATCGTGGGTCGAGATGGTGGCCACACTGCGGTAGGGATTGATGTTGAGGTTGCCAAACTTGATGTGGTTGTCCTTGGGCATCGACTGGATTTCGAGGCTCAAGATGCGCAACTCGTTCATTACCCATGCCACGCAGTCGGGCACCATGCCCAAATCCTCGGCGCACACGAGCATGCGGGTAGCCTGCACCAGTTTGGGCAGTTTCTTCATCGCCTCGTGGTACCAGAAGTCGTTGTTGCGGTGGTAGAAGTACTCGTTGTAGAGCTTGTTGAAGGCGGCCTTGTCGTTATCGTAGAGCGCCTCATACACAAAGTCGAACTGCACCGAGATGCGCGGGTGGTACAGAGCGGGATTCTTGCGGTCGCGCACGAACAGCACGTCGCTGATGAGGGCATACAACCCGTCGCGAATCCACACATCATCTTCGTTGTCCTTGCCGCGGAAGGCGGCTTCCACCTTGCGCTGGGTGTCATACTCGGGCTTCATGCGATAGATGTCGTCGTGCACGCGCTCGACATATTTCTCACGCACGGTGTCGGCCCACTTGCCGAAGACGCGGTCCAGCACCCAGTCGGCGATGAAGGGCTTGGTCATCAGTTCCTCCTGGAAATTCAAGCCGTAGCTGCGGATTTCCTGGGCACTCATGCCCTGTGAGGGCGAGAACTGTCCCAGCAGGCCGTGAACAGCATTGATGGGGATTTCCCAGATGCGGAAGAAGCCCAGCACATGGTCGATGCGGTAAGCGTCGAAGTATTGCGCCATCTTGCGGAAACGCTTTACCCACCACTGGCAGCCGTCGGCAAGCATCACGTCCCAGTTATAGGTCGGGAAGCCCCAGTTCTGGCCGTTGGTCGAGAATGCATCGGGTGGAGCACCCGCCTGGCCGTTAAGGTTGAAGTATTTGGGCTCTACCCAAGCCTCGACGCTGTCGCGGCTGATGCCGATGGGGATGTCACCCTTGAGGATCACGTGCTTGCTCTGGGCGTACTCATGGGCACCGCGCATCTGCTTGTCGAGATAGAATTGCACGTAATACCACAGGCTCGCCTCCTTGTAGGCCTTGGTGCGGGGATTGGCCATGGCGGCGCGCTCCTCGTCATCGAGGGTGTGGTGGTCGGGCCACTGGCTGAAGGTTGCCGTGCCATACAGGTCACGGTAGTGGCTGAAGGCGGCGTAGGGTACCAGCCAATCCTCGTTGGCGGCGAAGAAGGCCTTGAACTCGTCGCTCTTGAGCACCTGAGCGCCCTCCTGTTCAAAAAGCAGCCTCATGTACTCGCGCTTGGCGTTGTTCACGCGCTCATAGTCGATTTGGGGTAGCGCGTTGAGCTCCTTGCGCAGTTTCTCAAACTCGGCGGCACGTTTCTTGTCGGCCAGTTTGGGCAGTTGGCGCAGGTCCATGTACTGCGGGTGCAGGGCATAGATGCTGATGCTGTTGTAGGGGTAGCTGTCGCTCCATGTGTGGGTGATGGTGGTGTCGTTGATGGGCAACACCTGCAGGGCACGCTGTCCCGTGCTGGCCACCCAGTCGACCATGAGCTTGAGGTCGCCGAAGTCGCCCACGCCGAAGCTGCCCTCGCTGCGCAGCGAGAAAATGGGCACCACTGTACCCGCCAACTTGGCAGGGTAGAGTGGGAAGTAAGCCTGTTGCAGCTCATAGACGATGTGCTCGCCGTCCTTGACTACAGGCATGAGCACCGTGCGGTTATCACCCGTCTCCCAGATGACCGCCTTACCCTTGCCGCCCATGATGACGAACTTGAACTCGATCATCGCTTTCTTGAACACGTTGGCATCAAGCGTGATGACCCATTCATTGTGGTTGTGCTCGATCATCTTGAGCGCCTTGTCCTCGTTCCAGTCGCCCAGGGCGGGCTCGTTGCCGACGATGCCCAGTGTCTCGCCCGTGCGCAGTTGTGGCGCGCGCACCTTGAGTTGCACACAGGTGGCAAATTTTGCCTTGGTCATCGCCTGATGCTTGCGCAGGGCCACACAGTCGGTAAATGCCGAGCTGTAGAGGTAGCTGTCTTCGGGCAGGTCGTTCCAGTGGTCATAGGTGATGTATCGTGTCGCCTTGGTGGCATTCATGTCCAGGCGGTGAGGCATAACCATCCACTCGTGGCGCACCTCCTTGCCCTCACGTTCAATGCTATAGTAATAATCGATTTGGCCAGCCTTGGCAGGCACATCGATGTCACATTTCCATGACTTGTCATTGGCGGGCTTCATGGCGTGGCGAGACACCTTGTCAGGGGTCGCGCTGTCGATAATATTGAGTACGATGTTCTCACCGTAGACGGTGCTGTACTCTAGGTTGAATCTTACTTTCATAGTTATAGAATTATAGTTTCAGTTTTTTATTTGTTGCGTTTCTTGTCCTCGATGATGAACACACAGGCGGCGCCCACGACGAGCAGGATGCCAGCCAGCAACAGCATGTGGCCATTGGATTCGGGTATGAGTTTGCCTCCAACGGTGTTATACAGCGTTTCGCTGAGTGAAGCGGCTACAATCTGGGGAAGGCAGATTGAGCAATTGAAGATGCCAAGCACCATGCCCATTCGTTTGCTGCCCTCAAAGGCGTTAGTGACAAGCGTGAAGGGATAGGCCAGCATGGCTGCCCAGGCAAAGCCAATGAGGAAATAGGGCACAAACAGCAGGTACTGGTTATGGACATAAGGAACCGTGGCAAAACCAGCGGCACCAATCAGTAGCGAAACGATATATCCAACCTTAATGTTCTTGAACTTGGGCAAAACGATGGCCCACAAGATACTGCCTACCGACTGAACTGCAAATACAATTCCTACCCAGTTGCGGGCATCTTGGAAACCTTGGCTTGAAGCATCCAGCGTGCCCCACACATTGTGCGAAATAGTGGCATTGGTGTAGGTCCACATGTATGTAAAAGCAATCCAGCAGAAGAATTGCACAACAGCCACTTCAATAAATACCCTGACAGCCTTTTTGGAGTGGCTATTGCTCGTGGATGACTGCGTCGTGTTTTCCTCGACCAATGCCGCCTCGCGGAATTCCTTCATCTGTTGCGGGTTATATTCTTTTACATTGAAGAAAGTGTATAGAACGCATACAACCATGATGGCCGCTCCGATGTAGAAAGACCATTTCACTGAATCGGGAATCACGCCAGGAGCCGCAACATTAGCAATGCCGACGGCGGCTAAGGCAAAGGGAGCGATATTGCCAACAAACGAGCCTGCGTTGCAAAGCAGACTCTGAATCGAGTAGGCTTTGGCCTTCTGTTTCTCGTTAACCATGTCACCCACCATCATCTTAAAGGGCTGCATTGCCATATTGATACTCGTGTCAAGCAGCATGAACATGACGACGCAGAAGAAAACGGCATTGGCGGCTAAGCCCAGATTGCCTGAGTTAGGGAGGAAGGTCATCACGAGTATTGCGATTAAAGTACCTACAATCAGCCAAGGCAATCGTCTGCCGAAACGGTTCCAGGTCTTGTCGCTAAACATGCCCACCAAGGGCTGCACTATCATGCCCATCAGGGGGGGCACGATCCAAAAGTAACCAATCTTGTCAAGGTCAACACCCAGGGTCGAGAAAATGCCACTGATGTTGGCTTGCTGTAGCGCAAATGCGATTTGCACGCCAAAGAATCCAAAGCTGATGTTCCACAGCTGGTTGAATTTTAAATCTGGTTTAGTCTTCAACATAATGATGTATTTTTAAGTGTTAAGTGATAATTTCGTCGGTAAATTGAGTTAGCACCTACAAAAATAACAAATATTCTCTCAAAATTATTATAAATAATGTATTTGGTGCTGAAAAAATCAATGCAACCGATTGCATTGATTCTGGGGCGAGTCACAAGGCGGTGGCCAATCACATGATGGTGTTACACGGAGGGAACGGAAATAACGGATAAAACGGAGGGGACGGATAAAACGGATATAATGGAGATAACGGGAGGGGGAATTATTAAAAGAAATTATTTTAAAACAGTGACTTAGTGCCTTGACGCCTAAGCGTGAGGCGTTATCGAATGCGTTTGGCCGAAAAGCCACTTTTTGCTGTTTGGACATTTGAGCCGATGGGAGTTTGGTAGTGTGGGAGGAAATGTGTACCTTTGCAGGCTGAAAATAAATAAAACGATATAAAGACATGTCATTACAATGTGGAATTGTGGGCTTGCCCAACGTGGGTAAATCCACCCTGTTCAACTGCTTGTCGAATGCCAAGGCGCAGTCGGCCAACTTCCCGTTTTGCACCATTGAGCCCAATGTGGGCGTGATCACGGTGCCCGATGAGCGTCTCAATGAACTGGCTAAGCTGGTCAACCCGGCGCGCATTGTTCCTACCACCGTCGAGATTGTTGATATCGCGGGTCTGGTTAAGGGCGCGAGCCGTGGTGAGGGCTTGGGTAACAAGTTCTTGGGAAACATCCGTGAGACCGATGCCATCATCCATGTGCTGCGCTGCTTTGACGACGACAACGTGACTCACGTTGACGGCTCGGTCGATCCTGTGCGCGACAAGGAGGTCATTGACTTGGAGCTGCAGTTGCGCGACCTGGAAACCATAGAGAGCCGCATCAACCGCGTGCAGAAACAGGCTCAGACCGGTGGCGACCGTGAGGCCAAGGCACAGTATGAGGTCTTGAAGCGCTACAAGGAAGCGCTAGAGCAGGGCCGCAGTGCCCGCACGGTTGAACTCGTCAACAAGGACGAGGAGAAGATCGCCCATGAGCTGTTCCTGCTGACCAACAAGCCCGTGCTGTATGTGTGCAACGTTGACGACAAGAGCGCCGTGAACGGCAATGCCTATGTTGACGCCGTGCGCGAAGCCGTGAAGGACGAGAACGCCCAAATCCTAGTGGTTGCCGCTCAGACTGAGAGCGAGATTGCCGAGCTGGAGGACTATGAGGAGCGTCAGATGTTCCTAAGCGAGATCGGGCTCGAGGAGAGCGGTGTGAACCGTATCATCAAGGCGGCCTATGCCCTGTTGAACCTGGAGACCTTCCTCACCGCTGGTCCCAAGGAGGTGCGCGCGTGGACTTTCCGTCGTGGCAGCAAGGCACCGCAGTGTGCAGGTGTCATCCACAGCGATTTTGAGCGTGGTTTCATCCGTGCCGAAATCATCAAGTATGACGACTACATCCATTATGGCAGTGAGGCTGCTGTGAAAGAGGCTGGCAAGATGCACATCGAGGGCAAGGAGTATGTGATGCAGGACGGCGACATCGTGGTGTTCCGCTTCAACGTCTAGTGACATCTCCATCGACAAGGGCAAGAATCTTTGATAATGGCTAAACGAGTACTCCTGGTCAATAAGTTCTATTATCCACGTGGCGGCGACTGTGTGGTGGTCATCAACACCGAGCAGTTGTTGCGTCATAATGGAGTGGACGCTGAGGTGTTTGCCATGGCCTACCCTGAGAACCTGCCCGCCCGCTTCCAGGACAAGTTTGCCAGTGAGGTAACCTTTAGCGGAGGCATAGGCAACCGCTTGGGTGCCCTGCGCCGCACCCTGGGCTTGGACGATGTTCGCCAGAGTTTCGAGACCGTGCTCGACGAGTTCCAGCCCGATGTGGTTCACTTGCACAACATACACAGCTACCTCTCGCCCGTGGTGGGCCAGATGGCTCATCGTCGCGGCATCCGCGTGGTGTGGACCCTGCACGATTACAAGCTGCTGTGTCCCCGATATGACTGCCTGCTTGATGGCAAGCCCTGTGAACAGTGTGTCTCAGGTAACAAGAATGGTGTCATCGAGCACCGTTGCATGAAGGGGTCGCTCCCTGCAAGCGCGGTGGCGAAACTGGAGGCCATCAAGTGGAATCGTCGCATCCTGGAGCAGAACACCGACCTGTTCGTCTGCCCCAGCCGGTTCATGGCCAACATGATGAAGAAGGGTGGATTTGACGACTCTAAAACGGTTGTGCTCAACAACTTCCTTGATCCCGTCAAGCTCGAGCAATATCAAGGGCTGGACAATGCAGCGCCGCGTGAGGACTACTACTGCTATGTGGGCAGGCTTTCGTCAGAGAAAGGAGTCGAAGACCTGCTGGCAGCGGCTGCCCGGTTGCCCTATCGACTTATGGTTGCCGGTGGAGGCCCCTTGGAGTCCCAGCTGCGTCAGCGCTATGCCGGCAATGACAATATCGAGTTCCTGGGCATCATCGACGCTGTCGAGGTGGCCCACTTGCTGGCTGGGGCGCGCCTGAGCGTCGTGCCGTCGCAGTGCTATGACAATAACCCGCTGAGCGTGGTCGAGTCACTGTGTGCTGGCACACCCGTGGCGGGTTCGTTCATTGGTGGCATTCCCGAGCTGATAGATGGCAATAATGGTTGTACCTTCAAGGCATTTGACCAGCAGGCGATAGCCGATGCTGTCACAGTGATGATGAAGCGGGAATGGGATTACAGCAAAATCGCTGCCGACGCGCTGAAGCGCTTCAGCCCCGCCGCTCACCTGAATGTGCTGACAAAAGAAATCTATGGTTTTTGATTGCATATTTCATTTTTTTTGTCATGTTTGCACAATATTTCACAACTCATGTAGTTTAATAGTTGTAATAGCTTATTGACGATAGCGATGAAGAATGTGATTCAGGGTAGTCTGATCACGACTTTCAGGTGCAATGCGCAATGCAATATGTGCAACATCTGGAAGTTCCAGACCAACCCGAACGAAGAAATAGATGCCTCCTACTATGAGAAACTGCCCGCGGGGTTGAGAATCAACATCACGGGTGGCGAGCCCACGTTGCGCAAGGACATCGACAAGATTTTTGAAATTCTTTATCCCAAATCTCGACTTCTTGAGCTGAGCACCAACGGTTACAATACCCAAAAAATCGTTGAGCTGGCCAACAAATACCCTAACATTCTCATCCGCGTGAGCGTCGAGGGTCTGCCCAAGATCAACGATGCCAAGCGCGGCATCAAGGACGGTTTTGACCATGCCCTGCGCACCATGCTGGAGTTGAAGAAGACCAAGTGCAAGAACATCGGTTTCTCGGTGGTCATCTCGCCCGATAACTACATGGACCTGCTGCACCTTTATGACCTGTGTGTGGCCCTGGATGTGGAATTGGGCAACTCGGCAGTCCACAACTCGTGGTACTTCCACAAGGAGGACAACCAGATCGAGAGCGAAGAGGCGTTGCGTCAGCATGAGCTATTCGTCAAGGCCCTGCTCACGAGTAAGCGCCGCCACTTCAAGGACCGCTTGAAGGACTATGGCCGTGCCTACTTCAACCGCTCGATTCACCGTCGCCTGCGTGGTGACACCGACGAGTATCGTCCGCCCTGCGGCGCGTTGAGCGACTTCTTCTTCATTGACCCGTGGGGCAATGTCACCCCCTGCAACGGCAGTGGAGAGGAGTGGAAGCTGGGCAACATCAAGGAAGATACCCTTGAAAACATCCTGGCCAGTGATAAAGCCAAGGCAGCGATGGAGAAAGTGCGCAACTGCAAGCGCAACTGTACCTTTATTGTCACCGAGCGTCACGACATGGTGCGTCGTCCCTGGGTGCCCATCATGTGGATTATCAAGAACAAGTGGCGCACGTTTAAGGGAAAGGACATTTGCTGGGACTAGCGCTTTTGAGTTAACAGTTAATAGTTAATAGTTAACAGTTAATAGTTGGGCATCCGCATTCAACTTTGCACTTCAAACTTCAAACTCCTAACTCCTAACTCCTAACTTCAAACTCCCAACTCCTAACCTCTAACCTTTAACCTTTAACCAGTAACCTTTAACCTTTATCTTGCAATGAAAACGGTAGCGGTCATCGGCACGCGCGGTTTCCCTGGCATCCAGGGCGGTGTCGAGGCTCATAGCTATCACCTGTACACCCGCATGAGCGACGTGAACGTCAGGCTGTATCGCCGCCGGGCCTATCTCACACCGCAATCCTCCCAAGCTTTTCCCAACATCGAGTATATAGACTTGCCCTCAACGCGCGTTAAGGGCTTTGAGGCTGTGTGGCACACCTTGTTGAGTGTGGTGCACATCCTTTTTCACCGCCCCGACGTGGTTCACATCCATAACATCGGCCCGGGCATGTTCGCCCCGATATTGCGCCTCTTTGGCCTGCCCGTGGTGCTGACCTATCACAGCCCTAACTATGAGCACGCCAAGTGGAGCGCTCCTGCCCGCTGGCTGTTGCGCCAATGCGAGAAATTGTCGCTGCGCTTCAGCAACCGCGTTATCTTCGTCAACAAGTACCAGATGGAAAAGTGCGGAGCCCTCGACAAGAGCGTCTTCATCCCCAACGGCATCGATGCGGTGACCCGTAGCGAGTCCACTTCGTTTCTTGAACATCACGGCATAGCTTGTGGAGAGTATCTGCTTGCCGTGGGGCGTCTCACGCCCGAGAAAGGCTTTGAGTACCTCGTCGAGGCGGTAAACCGCCTGCCGCAGGTGGCTCAGGTGGTCATCGCCGGAGCCAGCGACCACGACAGCGCATACCGTGACCTGCTGGAACGCTTAGACACAGGCAAGAAAGTCATCTTTACAGGATTTACTACGGGTGAAGACCTGCGGCAGCTCTACAGTCATGCGCGTGCCTTTGTCCTGCCGTCGGTCAACGAGGGATTCCCCATGGTGCTGCTCGAGGCCATGGCCTACGGCCAGCCCATCCTGTGCAGTGACATCCCCGGCACCCGCCAGGTGGAACTTCCTGAAATGAACTATTTCACTGTGAAAGACGTTGATGCCCTTGCTGCCTCCATTGCACGCCTGCTGGAGAATCCCGTCACCGCTCCCATCCGTTACGACCTCGAAAAATACGACTGGGACACTATCGCCACTGCCACCCGTCAGCAACTTTTCGTCCAGTGTAATGTTCCTTGAACATTTGTGGGAAATGTTATTGTATTAGATACCCAAAAAGGAAATGAACACATTTAATAGCTATAGGTCAATTGTTTTTGTCACAGTTTTTCTTATATGCCAGATAGCCGTGGCTAAAACTGGCCGAAATTCTGATGCGCCTTATTCTGGTACTTTGCCGGTCTTATTCATTAATACCGATAACGCACAAGCAATAACCGAAAAGGGAGTTTATATTGGAGGATCTTATTATCTTGACGCTATGGGAGTTCCTGGATATGAGTCCATAGGCTCTCCAGATGAACCCTTGCGACTACAGATAAAAGGTCGAGGAAATTGGACCTGGGTGACCTATGATAAAAAGCCCTACCGCATCAAGCTCGACACGAAACAAGCGCTCATGGGAATGAACCAGAGCAGGCATTTTGTACTCTTGGCTCATGTTGAGGATCCTTATGGGTACTTGCGTGAAGGAACAGCATTTGAACTAAGCCGACGAATCGGTATGTCTTATACCCCTGCCGAGGAGCCTCTTGAAGTTGTGCTCAATGGAGATTACATTGGTTTGTACTTTTTGACTGAGAAAATTCGTGTTGGCAAAGAGCGCGTCAATATCGTTGAACAGGGAGACAATGATACGGTACCCGAACACGTCACAGGAGGCTGGTTATTGGAAATTGATGCTTATCCCGACGAGAATCCAATTATTTTGAGCAGTCGCGATGGCTACTGGTTCCCTGTTGTCAGTCATTCGCCCGAAGTCTTGTCTGATGTGCAATATGATTATCTAGTAAACCTCATCAACAAAGTAGATTCGTTGATTTATGAGTTGCCTGTTCAGGATTGTGAGTGGGAAAAATATCTGGATATGGACTCGTTGGCATGTTTCTATATAGTTAACGAGGTAATGGATAACATTGAATCGTTCAGCGGCAGTTGTTTCATTCACAAGAATCGTGGCGAGGACACCAAACTCATCTTTGGCCCAGTGTGGGATTTTGGCAACTCATTTAACCGCAGTGCACTCAATTTTATCTATGAGGAGAACCCAGTGTATTTGACACATTGGCTGAAAGGCGTGCTTCAGTTCCCTAAATTCAAGCAGTGTGTTCAGAATCACTGGAAAGATTTCTACGAAAACGGTTTGGTGGATATCGATAGTTTTATTGACCGGTATGAGGAGAAAATTCAAGCGGCTTGTACGGCCAATAAAGCGAGATGGCCTGTTGAGGGCTATGATAATTTACAACATAGAAAAGCTCTCTTCAAGGGAAAATTGCATAGGAAAATAGATTTTCTTAACGCTCAATGGACATCAGGCATCGAAGAAAAAGCTATAGATGATAAGGTGATTAGTGTAAAGTATATTGACCTTATTGGGCGAGTTTCTGATAGACCTTATTCAGGGATCAATCTAGTTGTCTCTACATATAGTGATGGTCACACCTCAACAGTAAAACAATTCTATAAATAGAGGTAGGGTATTGTTATTTCATGGAAGAGCCCATTGGGTGTTGAGCCAGTTGATTTTGCTGTGGATGTTGGCCTTGAAGTTTTGTGCTTCAAGGTCGATGGATTCGCCTTTCCAGCGGGCGGCGTTGCAATACCATGCCTGTCGGATGCGGTCCACATGGTCGTCAATAAATCGGTCGATGTCCAGCCCGTTAAAGCCTGAGCCATAGAACTCTAGCCAATGTTGCCTGACCACTTCTTGAAAATGAGGGAAACGGGCTATTTCCTCAATCCAGTGGCTATAGAAGTAACAGGGCTGCTGATAGAGGAAATAATCGAAGCTGGTAACGTAGGGGTAATAGACTTTGCGGTAATAGGCATTGCCGAAGTCCCATACAGGGCCGAAAATCAGTTTTGCGTCCTCACCTCTGTGCTTATACATATAACAACTGCCCGAGAAATACTCAATGTCATCAAGGATTTCCCCGATAATATAGAAGCAGGCCAGTGAGTCAATGTCAATGTAGTTTTCCCATTCTGTGCTGCTCTTGTCGGGCTGGTAGATGGCTTCGTTGGCAGCTGTCAAGAATTGGGTGATGTATTGCTGTTGCTGTTCTGACAGGTTTTCGGGAGAATGAGAAGTGATCCAGAGCCAATCATACCATTCCTGACCATGATTGCGTTCCTCTATTCTGATTGTGTTCTCATCGGTGTTGTTATCGATTTCCAGTAGCCATCCACCCGTGATGTTCATGCTATCGGTTTCCTCATCCATCTGTTCCTCAATATTGACCCGGTGCCGGCCTACTCGTATTTTTTCGGTGAGGAAGTACAGGCCGATGTATTGACCGTTAAGCACCACTTCAACGGGTTCTTGGGCGGGCGTGTAGGCAAGGCCGATGCGTCGACTCAGTTCAAAGCCCATGGTGTTTTTAAGTTTCGCGAAGTGGTCGTCGGCATGACCCAATAGGCAATAATGACGGTTCTTGTTCATACCCATCAGGGACTGTTTCTCATCAAGTTTGATTCGGAAGGGTTTTTTGGAATGTGTCCATGTGTAATTGCCACGGCCCTTAATGAGCATTCCCTGTGGTTCAGAGGGAGACCCGATAGACTCATAACCCTCAACTCCCATATTGTCAAGCCACCAGTCGGCATGGACATAAACCTCTTTGCTGTCGATGTTTCGGTAGCCCTCGGTGTTGATGAAGAGCACGGGCAGTGTTCCCGAGAAGGTGGGCATGGGTGGCAACGGTTCTCCCAGGATGGCGTCAATGAGCAGATTGATATCGGCGAGACTGATTTCCTTGTCGCCGTTCACGTCGGTGGCATAACTGTACAATGAGTGATACTTTGCCCCGCTGAAGATAGAGTCAATCACCGCATTCACGTCGGTGATATTAACCTCCCAGTCACAGTTCACATCCCCTCGTGGCCTTAGCCCCGATTGCGCGCTGCTGTGGATTGCTGTCATGCAAGCAATCAGCCAGACGAGAGTTGTGATGATGTTTCTCATTGTCGTTTTGCGGTTTTTAGGTCATTCTCCTGCCTCGCCCCATTGCTCGTTGAGCCAGTTGATTTTGGCTATCAATGAAGGCTTGTAGTAGTGCTCGTGTTGATACTCTAAGTTGTTGTCGTAAGCATATTCTGGCCATCGCTTGATTTCTGCCATGGCAGCTGGTGTAACCCGTTCTACCCAATTATCCATGTAATCGATGATGGTTTCAAGGCCGTTGTGATAGAAACTGTTCCACTGCTGGCGAACGCATTCTTGGAAGTGAGGATACTCTACAATCTTCTTGAGCCAATGAGGTGTGAAATATTCAGCAGTATTTTCATAGATGAAACATGGCGTGGGCTCTTGGGAGCGTCCAAAAGAGCAGCCAAAGTCCCAAACGGGTCCAAAAATCAGTTTTGTGCTGTCGCCACGGTGCTTGTGAAGGTAAAGGCTGTTGGTGAAAGACTCGACCTCGTCGGCTATCTCATTCACGATATAGAATGACACCATTGAGTCGATGTCAATGTAATTCTCCCATTCATTACTATCTGTTGGCATGCAGTAAATTGCGGTGTCCATATCGGCAATAAAATTCCTGATGTATTCCAGTTGTTCGGGTGACACACTATCGGGGCTATGGTAAATGACCCCCATCCAGTTACCGTTACCCTCCTGGAAGACAAACTGGTTTTCTTCAGGATGATTGTCAATTTCGATGAGCCATCCGCCAGTGATATGGTCGGGATTGTTATCACCGTTACTCTGTTCGATGATTTCAACACGGTCTTTACCTGCTTTGATTTTCTCGGTTAAGTAATAGAGTCCGATATACTGACCGTTGAGTACGATTTCAACAGGCTCTATGGCGGGGGTGTAAGCAAGCCCAATGCGACGACTCAATTCAAAGCCCAAGGGTGCCGTCCACAAGTCACTGGCAAGAAGGCAAAAGTTGCGGTTCTTTTTCATTCCCAGCAGGGGCTGTTTTTCGTCCAGCTTGATGCGGAAAGGTTTTTTGTTAAGGGTCCAAGTGTAGTTGCCGCGGCCCTTAATCTGCATCCCCAATGGCTCCTCGGGTGACCCGATGGACTCATAGCCCTCAAGGCCCATGTTGTCAAGCCACCATTGGGCATGGATGTATTCGTCCTTGCTCACGATATTCTGATAACCATAGGTGTTGATGAACAGCACGGGCAGGGTGCCAGAGTAAGAAGGCATGGGCGGCAGTTGCTTGCCCAAGATGGCATCAATCACCATGTTAATGTCGCTGATGCTGATTTCCTTGTCGCCGTTCACGTCGGTGGCATAGCTGTAGAATGAGTGATACTTCGCTCCGCTTGAGATGGAGTCAACCAGGGCGTTCAAGTCGCCGATGTTGACCTCCCAGTCACAGTTCACGTCGCCACGAGGTCGCAAACTGCTCTGCGCCTGTGACAGGATTGCGCAGGTGAGGAACAGGATAGTCAGAATATTGCTTTTCATCATAGCAGAGAAGGCTTGTTAAATGATAAACGTTTATTAGATAAACGTTTATACAGTGTGATTATTGCACCATTGTTTCACGTAATTTTTGAGACTTGATGAGAGGCTGTGTCATAATTCAACGTCGCAATATTTAACCGTGCTACGCACGGGAAATTTATACAAATTAATTGAAAAATTGATATAAAAATTTAATTTGCTTAATTTAAATACAAAATTTGTTTTAATTTCCCGCTCGTTAGAGCGGTTATTATTTCGGGCGAACATTTATGACACACCCTCTACAGATACTACGGGCTTTTTTTTCATTGTTGTCTGGGGAAAAAGCACCAAGGTTCCATAAGCGTTTCAATATCAATGCCGTTATGGCGTTTTCGTGTGATGGTGCTTACTTTGAAGCCCGTTAGGGCTGGTCAGGGCATAGGCAGGGGTGAAGCGTAGCGGAACCCCTGTAAATGGGCATCCCAATCATCAATTAACCCCATTAGGGGTGACAGACTGTGTGCCAACACCTGACTGCCGCCCCGATGGGGCTTGGATGTGTGTGCGCAACTGCTGCAGGGGTTTCACTCGGCTTCGCCTCGTTACACCCCTGCCTAAGCCCTGGTCGCCCCTAGCGGGGCTTTTCCACGGACACGAATCCTTTTTTAGAAAATCGAGATCATCTTGCGGGCGCAGGCCACGTTGGTCAATTCCTTGCCCTCCCTGATGCAGGCCTCGTGCATGGCGTCATAGTTGCTGATGGCCTGGATGAGGTCGTTCTCATCCCAGCCGTCCCGCACGATGCCCAAGCCGTTGGCCGCGATAAACGATGAGGTCGATGGCACAGTATTGGTCACGACAGGCGTGCCGCTGGTGATGGCCTCGGCAATCGTGACCATGTTCAGGTCGTTACTGGTATCGACTAGCAGGGCGAGCGAGCGTCTTAACGGCTCTGCCAGTCGCTCATGGCTCAAGAAGCCGTGGAAGGTGACCTTGTCGCTGATGCCCAGGCGGGCCACCAGCTGCTCCAATTCCTGCCGCTGGTCCCCCTCGCCGATGATGTCGAGGCGGTAATTGCAATAGGGCTCCAGTGAGACGAGGCGTGCAAACTTGTCGATGATGTGGTCAACATTCTTGCGCTTGATGAGCTGCGAGACCACGATGAAGGCGTTGTCGTGCTCATCGCTGGGGTAGAGGACATGGGCATTGGTGCCGTGGTCCACAATCACATCGCTCACGTGACGGCTGTATCGGCGCATGAAGTGCTTGGCGGGCTCGCTGCGGGGAACAATGGTGATGCCGCGCATGAACAAGGGCACGATGGCGTTGTACCAAAACTTGGACGGTAACTTGTGCATCAAGCGCTGATGGCGGTCCATCTCCTGCCAGATGAGCAACCGCTCGGGGCACACGCGGGCGGCGATGAGTGTGGAAATCTGGAACGACTCGCTGGCGACCACCAGGTCATAACTGGAGGCATGGTGCTTGAGCCAAGCGCGCATTCCCCGTGGCCACGGCAACAGGCTGGGTTTGAACACCCGTGGCGCTATCGAGGGGAAATAGACGACATCAAAGGGCAACTGCTCATCGCTGCCGGTGGGCTTGAATTCCTCAGAAGCAAGCAAGGTGACCTGGTGCCCGAGTTCAACAAACCCTCGGGCAAAGGTGCTGATCATGCAGTCGCTGATGGATTCCTTGGGGACGATAACACCATGCTCGGCTGTCGAGAGGATGCAGTTAATGATGAGAATCTTCATGCTTGTACTGGCTGTAGAAATTCTTTTTGAGAAAAACAAATTGGCTCAATGTCAGCTTATCCGATAACCATGCACTTGCCAAGCATCCCCCCACAACAAAGGTGAGTGAAACAATCAGGAAACATAGGGCTGTAGGGTCGAAGTCGAACCACGGAGAGAATTGCTTGGTGATGATGGTGAAGATGGGCGAAAACAAGACAATGGCCAACGAGTTGCGGCCGATATATGTGAAAAAGCTCTTTATCGAATTGAGGCATAAGGGATACAATGCCAGCAAAACGCTGATGACGAGCACGGTGATGGTTAAGCCTGCAAGCGTTCCACTGTTATAATTCTCCGGGAAATAGAACAGAGCAATCAGAGGCAAAAATGATAGCCATGATGGACTGATGACATCCATAAAGTTTTTGCCTAGACGCATAATGAAAACACCTATAATAAAATAGATAATATTGCTCCAGTTTAGCCCCTCGATGATAAGCGAGAGCCCATATAGTATTAGCCCAATCAGGGCAAGTCCTCCAAGGCCGTCAACCCTGAGGATGCGATAGATGAGCCAATAGACCACAATGCAGATAATCAGCGTGTGGAGATACCAATAGGGACCAGTCGGCTGGGTGGCTATCCTCATGATAAAATCGCCTGTTGTCAACTGCCCGATAGCGTTATGGGCACCCAAACTACCGCCCAAGAAATATTGCATCAAGATATAAAGTGCTTCGAACAGAACATAGGGGATTAAGATTCTTAACAACCCGTGCCCGAATTCGGCTGGACGCTTATCAATGTTAGCTAAATATCCCGAGATGATAAGGAAAGCCGACATGTGGAATGTATAGACTGCGTTTCGCAGCAGGGGATAGGTTTCTTCAATCAATGCTAGATGAAAAATGACCATCAGCAGAATAAAGATACCTTTCAAAAAATCCAGCTGTGGGATTCTTTCCTTAGTCTGTTGCCGCTTATTTGACATATTTGTTTGAACTTAAACGACGTTTCTTGACATTGGTGATCTTTTTAAACATGTCCTGTTCACCCTTCACTCCACGGAATACATTGTTTTTGACTTCAAGGAGTTCAAATTTCATAGCATCGGTAGAAGCGTTAGACCAGTGTGTCATGAATCTTCCGTCTTTTGTCGTAATGGTGACATCATTATTATTAAATATGACAGAACCTTTGGAGGCAAATTCTTGAAGAAAGAAGTTCGTACTGTTTGACACCAATGTATTGCTTGTGAAATTGAGATTTAATCGCTCCACTTTGTGGCAATACACTCGGGTGTCTCCAGAGAAGTAGTTATTGAAAGCTTTGAGTGTAAATTGTTTAGTCCCATTTCCGGAGCCGACGGTAGAAATGCATTTGATACCCTTACAGATGTTGTCTCGCATGGTTATCGTGCCGCCGTATTCTCCACACCAAACCAGTTGTACTCCAGTCTCTCGGTTAGAGAATGGGTCCATTGTGGCATGGTTCACAATTTGATTATTAATCATATCGACATTTCCGCCTTGCAAGAGCAAGAAACTGTATCCGACAGTATTGTATGGATTCACAACAGGATTTCTGTTTGTCACAATGTTGTTGATGAGGTGGATGGTGTCTTGCTTGGTGCTGTGGTCATTGATTTCAATATCTTGACGATAATATTTTTTATCAGAATTCAGGTTTTCGTTGATAAACTGATTGCCCTTAAAATAGATGCCGTTATGTATATTGCCTTCAGGAAACTTTACGAGGATACAACGCATGCACTGATCATTAATGTGAAACTTATTGTTGTTGACATGAATATTGTGCATTGTTGTCACCCATTTATCTTTGCTGTCTTCGGCTTCTATGGTAAGCAGGGTATGATTAGTGATTGTTTGATCTTTATCGGTTCCATTATAGCCATAGAATATCTCGTTTTCCTCAATAAAGACGTCGGTGTAAAATGCGTTGCCCCTGATGTTACCATTAAGGTTGATTATGTTGCTGAATAAACCGATTACCTCGTCGTTGCCGTATTTGTAAAACTTGTTGTGCTTGATGTTGATATTGTGCATCTCACCTCTTATCCACAGATTACCGCCCTCAAGGCTGTTGTTATAGTTGGAAATGATGCAATCTGTAACGTAAACATTAGAACACACCCGCAAGTCAATGTTTGTGATAAGAGCATTTTTCATATAACTATCCATGTGATGAATGTTCACATGCTTAGCGTGATATACTTTAATGGCGTGGCAATGGTAGTCTTTCCACCAGAGCCCTTTATGATCTTTTAATTTTATGCTTATTTCGCTGATGTCAACCGAAATAGGCTGTTCAATCACTCCATAGAATTTGAGAAATGCGCCATCAGTGAAGGCCTTGAATCCACTTCGATCATTACCCTTATCAAGTATAATAGTTGATAGATTACGGCTTTCGCCCTTTAAAATGACATTACATTTAAATTCGATAGTGCCATTGATGATAAATTCACCTTTGCCAAAGTTTACTATAATAGTATCATTGCGATTGACAGTTTTGCACCTATCACGCAAGTACTGAGTTAAATTCCCATTGTCAGAACTGATATTGACATTGTGAATCTTAGCGTTGGTTAAGAACGTTGTTAAGCAAGTTAGCAGAAGAATAACGCTCCAATATTTTAAAAACTGCTTCATAATAACCTGTTTTTTACTATTAGATAATTTGGCAAAGATAATGTTTATTCTTGAAAATAACAAATTAGCACATAGTTACCTTGTTTTTTGTCTTTCAATCAAAACAAGATTAACGAAAAACTTTGTAACTTTGCACAAATTAAGCGCCCTAAATTATGTCATCACTGGTATCAATCATCATTCCTGCTTATAACGCTGCGCCCTACTTGCAACGCAGCGTGGCCAGCGCATTGGCGCAAACCCACGGCGAGATTGAGGTGGTGATTGTGGACGATGGCTCGACCGACGGTACGGGGGCGATTGCCGACGAGCTGGCGGCGCAGGATGAGCGCGTGAGGGTAGTGCACCAGGAGAATCGGGGACTTGCCGAGGCGCGCCACAGTGGCGTGAGGACCGCCAGGGCCGAATATATCGTCCATCTGGACGCTGATGACGAGTTGCTGCCCGATGCGGTGGCATTCCTGTATGGCAAGTGCGTTGAGCATCAGCTGGACTTGGTCTATGGCTCGTTTATCAAGGTCATGGACGAGAAAACGCGCTTTGAGGTGCCTCATCCCATGGAGGGCGTGCTCACGGGTGACGAGTACCTGCATTTCCTGTTCGACCGCCGCTGCATGTGCGCCTCATGGGGCAACCTGTGCCGCCGCGAGGTGTGGAGCGATGACATTTATCCCCCGCGAGGCCAGGTCCTGCCCAGCGAGGATGTGCTCATGAACATCAGCTTGAGCGCCCATGTGGAGCGTGTCGGTTTCTATAACAAGCCAGTCGTGAAGTATTACTATGTGCCCACGTCGTTGTCGGCCACCAACCGTCTGTCGAGTCTTGACCGCTGGGAGACCTTCTTCCGCTTGATTGAGGACAACCTGCAACAGCGGGGCAAACTCGACGCGCTGGCGCGGGATGTGCTGTGCATGAAGCTCGACCGCCTTGCCTTTTATGTCCATCCGCTCGACACGAGCCGGCCCTGGGTCAACGAGGCGCTGCATGACCGTAGCCATCAACTGCCGCGCCGATGTGCCATCCTGCAGCAGTTGTTGCGTTACCCGCGATTGTGCCACTGGTGCGTGGTCAATAATCGCCGATTGAAGAAATTGTTCAAGTGATAGCTTATTGGGGAATCTCTTGACTAGCTGGCGCTGCTTTACCATCAGGTAGCCATGAACCTGCAACCAGGGCATAAACGACTATGCAGAATGTCAGGTCTCGCAATGATTCAATGTAAAAGAGGTTGATGCCAATGAGCAATATAAGGAACAGTTGCATGTTCAGGTCGCGCTTGGAGAATCCATCAGGGTGACGGATAAACAATGAGGACAGGAAAACGATAAACCACAACAGTCCCACGACACCCAACTGCAGATAGATGTGGATGAAGTAGGGGATAGTGCCCATCAGATACCACTCGTACTGATCAAAGAACTCTGAATGGTCCATCTTGGTGCCGCCCTTGAAGTGGCCAACACCGAAGCCCATGGGAACGTGCCCGGGGTTCTCCTCCTCAAACATGGGCAGCAGCAGGAACTTAGTGATGCGGGGAACGTCGGCCAGTCCCGACTCGGTGTTATCCATGTTCCAGGTCGCGTCTTCCTCGGCATGCTCCAGGTCAATGAACATATATTCCATCAGGTACTCCTCACTGAAGATGTTAGCCTCTCCTGTCGTCTCAGATAAATCACCCTTGAATGTCATCTTATAAGTGGTGTAGCCCACCAGGAAGAGTATCGCCATGACAGGCGTGACCACCAGCGCCCTGACGAACATGCGCTTGTCGATGGGCATGAGCAGGATGAAATAGACCACCAGCAGCACGAAGCTGATTTTGGTCTCGTTGAAGAACGTGGGCGCGAGCAATAGCACATACTTATAATTCTTCAGGATCGAGCCCACAAAGTGTCGCGGGTTGATGCGCTTCCTCAACAGGTAGAACGAGATGAGGTAAATCATCATCGAGATGGTTCCCGAGTACCAGTTGCCCAACGAGCCGCCACCGTGGTCGTCGGCTCCATAGAGAAAGAACTGGTATCCTATGCAAGGAACCTGTAGCCATAGGAAAATCTCCAAGTGCCTGTCAAAGGTCTTGATGAAATGCTCGCGCCGCCGAGTCTCATCCCAAAAGTACCTGAAAATCGGGTAACAGAACATGGCCCCGATGAACACGCGCATGCCGTTGACGCTGAATGTGAGTGACAACTTGTTGAGAACGATACTGCTCGTGAAGCCGATGAGCAGCAGCGAGCCGATGAACAGGAAGTCGGCGCGATGCCTTAGGCACAGCAGTCCAAGCATCACCAGGACAGCGTCACAGCCCAGCAGGATGTAGCTGCGCAGGGATTCCAGCCCCGGAATGAATTCATCACAGATGAAGCCAATGGTGCCCAGCACCCAAAACACGCCAATGAGGACGCGTTCGATGAGTATGGACTTGGTAACCTGCATCGCCCGTCAAGCGGTTAGTCGTTGTCTTTGTCCTGGCCGTAGCCATAGCCGTAACCCTGCGACATCTTGGGATTGCTGTCGTTGAGCACCACAGCCACGTTCTTGAGCTGGTGGCGGGCAATGGCATTGTTCATGTAGCGCACAAGGCTGCGTTTGGTGTAGTTGGAGCGGGTGACATAGACGGTCACGTTGGCATAGCGCGTCAGTGAATAGGTGTCGCTCACCATGGCGATGGGTGCCGAGTCGATGATGATGTAGTCATAGCGCTCCTTGAGCTGGTCGATGAGCTCCTGGACGCGGTTGGTCAGCAACAGCTCCGACGGGTTGGGCGGAATCGTGCCACCCACGATGATGTCAAAGTGATCCACCTCGGGGCAATGCTGAACGACATCGTCGATGGTCACATTGGGCTTGGCAAGGAATGCGGTGACACCAGGTGCGTCGTTGATATTGAGCATCTGGGCGAGTTTGGGACTGCGGATGTCCATGCCCACGAGTGCGACGCGCTTGTGCAGCAACGAGAATGATGAAGCCAGGTTCATGCTGACAAATGACTTGCCCTCGCCCGAGACCGAACTGGTGACAAGGATCACCTTGTCATCGTCGGTGGGCAGCATGAACTGGATGTTATTGCGCAATAGCCTGAACAACTCGACAATCGACGAGGACTTGCCCTCCTTGACCACCAGCTGTGAGCGGTGGCGGTTGTGGCAAATCTCGCCCACGACAGGCGCTTTGCTGATGGTCTGCAGCTCTTCCTGTGACGAGAACTTGGTGGTGAATAGTCTCTTGAGGAACAGCAGCACCAGTGGCAAGAGCAGACCAGCGACTAACGCGAGGAAATAAATCTTATACTTTGCCGGCTTGATGGGCTGGATCGAGGCGTAGGCATGGTCCACGATTTTGCCCTTGGGCGTGGTTGCCGCAAGCACGAGCGAGTTTTCCTCGCGCTTTTGCAACAGGAAGGTGTACAGGGCATTCTGGATGCTCTGCTGGCGGTAGAGGTCTTGTGCCTCGCGCTCGATGGTGGGAACGCTGCCCATGTCGTTGTTCACCGAGTTGGTGCGGTTTTGTGCCTGGCTGAGCTGCATGTCAATGCCCCTGATAGAGCTGTTCACACCTTTCACGATATTATTGTGCATGCTCTCAATCTGCTCGTCGATGCGCTTGAGGGCGAGGTTGTCGCCCTGGGCCGACTGCTCCAGCTCCTGGCGCTTGGCTAGCAGGTTGTTGTAGGCCTTGATGGAGCCAGATGCCGCACTCGAATCCACGCTGAAGGGGATATAGCTGTGCTTGTTGGCGGGATCGTTGATAAAGTCCTTGACCATGCCCAGCAGGCGCTTGTTGGTCTCCAACTTGATGATGGCTTGATCGGCCAGTTCCTGCTTGGAAATGGCGCTCTTCATCTGCATCTCCACGTTGATCATGTTGTGCTTGCGCCTGAAGGCTTCGATGTCGGCTTCGCTGCCCGTCAGGCCCTTATAGATGAGGGCGAGGCGCTCGTCGATGAAGTTGGCCGTGTTGATGGCCTGCTCGTCTTTCTCTTTCTGCCCACGGTCATTGTACAGGTTGATGAGCGTGTTCAAGATATCTCTACCACGGCTCTTCACCGTCTCGTTGATCGAGAGGTTGATGCCGTTAGCCTTCTTGGTGATGAGCTTGACCTTGATTTTCTTGTTCAGGCTCTGGCCGCAATACTGTGAGCCGATGAGAGAAGCCGTGATGTGGCACCCTTTCTTGGGATTAAAGTTCTCGGTAGCCTTGATGGTGAAGGTACCATAGGTCGTCTTGAACGTGGCGGGAAGTTTCACATCCTTGCTGTTGATAAGTTTGTCCTTGCCGCTACGGGCCTTGATGTTGGCCAGGCCTTGCTTGTTGACGTCAATCTTGAAATTGATTGATGACAGGGTGTCAAACATCTCCTCGGGGGCGATGACCTCGATGGGCGAGCTGCCGTAGTGGTCCTTAGTGGGCTTGAACCAGCCCATATCCTCAGTGTAGCGTCGGTTGATCTGGAGCTGCTTGGCCACCTCGGTGCACAGTTCCTGTGACGAGAAGACGATCATCTCGTCCTCGACCTTGCTACCGCCACTGACGAGGTGCATGCTCTTGAGCAGGTTGGCACCCGCGCTCGAGCTGTTGTCCTCCTGTGCGACAAGCACCACCGCGTTCACCTCATAGACGCGGTTGGTTACCCTCAGGTAGTAATAGGCTAGGCAACCACAGGCGATGAGTGACAGCAGGAAAAGCCACCAGTAGCGTTTGTATTTATCAAAAAGGGCACCGAAGTCAAAGGTCGGTTCATCTTGCGGGATGATAGTAGTATTTTCTGACATAATCGATGATTATCTGGTTAATGCGATCACGAGCGATGCGATGACTGACACACTGCTCACGATGGTCGAAATGACTGATAGTTTAAAGGCGTTGTTCTGATTGTATTTTGAGTTGTCAATGCGTATCTGGTTGGGCTCAACATACACCACGTCGTTCTGCTGCAGGTAGAAGTAGGGTGAGCTGAACACATCGCTGCTGTTCAGGTTCAAGCGGTGGAAGGTGCGCTTGCCGTCCTCGGTGCGGATGACATATACCCGGTCGCGCTTGCCAAACTCTGTCAAGTCGCCGCATTGGGTTAGGGCGTCGAGTACGCTGAATTGTTGCCTGGTTGTGTGAACACGCTGGGGACTGCGCACCTCACCCATCACGTCAATGCCGAAGTTCACGATATCGACACGCACGTAGGGGTCCTTGACATTCTGGGCCACCTGGGCGGTGATCTCTTTGGCGATTTCGGTGGTGGTCTTTCCCTTGACCATCATGCGTCCCAGCACGGGCAACATGATGTAGCCCTGGTTGTCGACGATATAGGTCTGGGTGCGCGGTTGGGTCGTGGTGCGCAGGTTGCTGCGCGTGGCGGGATTCTCCATCGGCAGGTTATAGGCTGCGGTGGCTTCAGGAACGACCGAGGAAACCGTGATGACCAGCTCGTCATCGGGCTGGATGCGGAGCTGGTACTCCCCTTGCGGGTTGGGCAACGCGCCGGTAGTTTGTTCACTCAGTTCCTTGAAATAGGCGAGGGCGTTGTCCTTGGATGATTGGCATGATAACAGCGTGACCGCTGCAATCATCATTATAAGTAATCTTGATTTCATATCGGTTACTGATAGGTGTATTTATTTCGTTATTATTAACTATAAAACGATGATAATGGCCAATTATTTTGTAGTGGCGCTTGATTTGGTGAATTTTGACAATATAAGCTCCCTCACATCCTTGTCGCACGAGGCTATAATGCATGCCAAAGCGAGAATCATATAGAGCATGTTGAGCCAGATGCCCTGGGTGTGATAGAAGGGCAAAGCGCTCACCAGCATCACCGCAACGGGAACAGCGGTGAGTTTGCCTATCTTCAGGACAAAGTAGCGTCGCATGTCGTGCCAGCGGAAGATGAACAGCACCAGATAGGTGACGAGTTGGGTGACGATGACGCCATAGACCCCCAGCGGCTTGATGAGAAGGAAGTTAAGCACTACATTGATGGCTGCCGAGAGCACGATGGCTGGCAGTGTGCGCTTGGTGTCCTTGGCACACTGGTAGCCCATGTCAAAAAAGGCGGCAGCGGCAAAAATCACTGCCGACAATCCCAACGGGTAGATGAAGTTGAGGCTCTCGTGGTATTGCTCGGCAACCATCCAACCATAATTGACCTTGAGCAGGAACACATATCCCACGAGAATCAACCCCAGCAGCGTGATGTAACTGCTGAACATCCTGGAGAAAAAGCGGTCGCGGTCAGGACTGTTGTATTGCAGGATGGCGGTTTCCTGCCAAGCCTGATAGTAAATGACGGCCAGCGTGTAGATAATGCCCGTGAAACGTGTGGCAACAGCATAGACGCCATTGACGTCAAGCCCCAGGAAATGGGTGATGAACAGGCGGTCGCTGCTCCCCGTGAGCCACCAGCACAATGAGCCAGGTAGCAGGGGCAACGTGTAGCGCAGGATGTCGTGTGCCACCTCTCGCGAGCTGATGCTCCACCGCGTGTTGCGGGTAATCAACCTCACACGTGCCTCGACGATGATTAACGCTAGCACTCGTGCCAGGATGTTGGCCAGGAAGATACCCTTGATGCCCCAACCCAATCCAACAACAAAAAAGATGCTGAATAGGCCGATGCCCAGCGCCGACAAGATGCCCACTGTGACAAACGCACGGTTGTTGCGCAAGCCCCTGAATACCTGGGAATAGACTTCCTGGAACGACATGGCCAGCAACATGCCTAGGGCATAACCTAAATACTGGATATTGGTGAACAGGGCCAATGCCCCCGTGATGAGGCACGAGAGAATCGTTGTCGAGATCAGGGTGCGTGACACGAAGGTGACGATGCGCTTCCGCCGGGTGTCGTTATCACAGTCGAGCAGGAACCTGAACGCGCCATCGCGCAACTGCAGAGTCACAAAGGGCATGAGCAACAGGCACCAGGTGAAGCACAGGTCATAGTAACCGAAATCTGACTTGTCGACATAATGGGTATACATCGGCACCATCAAGAAGGTGATGATCTTGGAACCGATGTTGCCAATAGCATAGATGCCGATATCCTTAACAAATTTGGATGACCGGCTGCCTGTCTTATTCTTGTTGTCACTCATTTTTCGGCTGCAAAGGTACAAAATAATTGAGTTTTTACGCTTTTTTCGTCAAATGTTTGTAATTTCGCAATTCAAACCAATGGAAATGGCGCCCAGCAGCCCTATGGGCGATTTCCAAGCGCATTGATGAGATGATAAAGACGATTAACTCGTGGCGTGGCCTCATGGCGGTCGTTGTGGTATCGTTCCACAGCGGCTTGGGCTACCTGTGGAACCTCACTTACTCGGGTGTCACATTTTTCTTCATTTCCAGTGCTTTTTTACTATCGGCCCGTCATCCTTTTGACCGGCTAACTGCCCGCGATTACAGGATTTTTGTCGTTGGTCATGCCATGCGCCTTTATCCGCTCAACTGGCTGGCGCTGGCCTTGATGATTGCCCTGGCGCTGGCCTTACACACGACCGAGATCAACTGGTATGGGACAGCGTTGACCGCCCTGCTCGTGCAGTCGTGGTCGCCGGTGCATGAGGTGCATTATGGGCTCAATTCCGTGGCATGGTTCATGAGCGCCTTGCTGTTCTGCTATGTGGCCTATCCGTTTTTGGCCCATTGGGTGGGACATTGGCGACTGCGTTACAAGGCGTTGCTCACGGCAGCCCTGGTACTGATCATGGGCTTGGCGCTAGTGCCAATGGATCCCGTGGGGCGTGAGACGATGTTTGTCAACCCCCTGGTCCATGTGGTCGATTTCACGGTGGGCATCCTGCTTTTCCATATTTACAAGATCCTCAAGTGCAGGGGACTACGGGTCGGCTTCGGCATGGCGACGCTTGTCGAAATCTCGTTGCTGCTGTTGCTGGCGCTCACTGTCGTGGCCACGTTGAAAACCACGTGGTTCAAGCCGTGGGAGGATGACCTGTTGTGGCTGCTGCCACAGGGCTTGATTCTCTTGGCGTTGACGTTACTCGACGGGCAGGAGGGTGCCGTGGGACGGGTGCTGTTGTGGCGCCCGCTGCAATGGCTGGGAAGCATCAGCTATGAGGTGTTCATGTTGCAGTTTGTGGCCTTCCACTTGTTCAATTATGTGCTATCGCCCGTCGCTGGACACTTCGGGATCCTCATTTATGAGTACAAGACCCTGTGCGTGTGGGTGGTGCTGTTGCCGCTGGCATGGGTGGTAAACCGGTATTTTACCCGCTCGGTTGGCGCTTATTTCAAACGTAAAATTAAATAATGCTTTCATCATGATAAAGACGTTGAATGGCTGGCGCGCCGTTTTCGCGCTGATAATTGTGCTTTTCCATGTGGGTGTTGCCGGCTTTGATGAGATGACCTGTGCCGGCGTGTGCTTCTTCTTCATGGTGAGCGGTTTCCTGCTCAGGCTCAAGTACCCCTTCAAGGAGCTTGACGGCGGGAGCTACAGCCGATTTGCCTGGCGGCACGCGTTGAAATTATACCCCTTGCACTGGCTCGCGTTGGTGCTGTTGCTTGTGGCAATGGCACTGGTGGGCCGATTGGTCATCAGGCCCGGAGTCTTGGCCCTGGATGTGGCGCTGTTGCAGAGTTGGTCGCTGCACCATTCGGTCTATTTCTCCTATAACCCGTTTGCGTGGTTCCTGAGCACGCTGCTGTTCTGCTACTTGTGCTATCCCTTGCTGGCGCGCTGGTTCTTGCCGCTCAAGTGGCGCGTGAAGTCTATTATCGTGTTGCCCCTGATACTCATCGAGGCTGTGGCCCTGGCGGGTGCCGACTTCTATGTCAAAACGGCGATTTATGTCTTCCCCATAGCCCGCTTGATTGATTTCGTGCTGGGCATGATGCTGGCCGATGGGGTGGGCGAGATCAAGAAGTTGCCGGTGCTGGGCAAGAACAAGAACGGCACCGACATCGAACTGGTTTCGCTGGCCCTGCTCTCGGTGGTCGTGTTGACCCTGCGTTCCTATCCGTCGTTGCTCCACTGGAGCGATGCCATCGTGTGGTGGCTGCCAGTGGCGGTGATTGTGGTGTCGTGCTACATCTATGACAAGCGCGAGGGGTTTATCGGCAAGATATTGGCTTCCAGGCCACTGCAGTGGCTGGGTGACATCAGCTTTGAGATTTTCATGCTGCAATGTCTGGCCCCCTTCATCTACACTTATCTTGTTGACCCCGTGCTGTGGCACTTCGGCATCACCGAGTTTGCTAACATGGTGAGCAACGACCTGTTTGGCGTCGATGCCAATCTGCTCTATGTCTTCGTTCTCCCCATCGTCATCCTCCTTGCCTGGGTTGTCAACCGCCTGTTCAGCCGTCCCATTACCCGCCTGCTCAACCGTCGTCCCGCCTGACCGATTGTAGGTAAATTTTAGAGGGTGTGTCATCATTCAACGTGGCAATGTTTAACCGTGCTATCGCACGGGAAATTTAAACAAATTTTTAATTAAAATACTGAGACGCAAGATTTTGCGTATCTACAGGGCGGTCGCCCCGATGTCTGTTTCATCGTCGTCGATACTGAGGCTGTGTCATAATTGCAATGTCGTTACATATATCGGCCTACGGCCGAGAAATTTAAACAAATTATTTAATAAATTAAATAAAAATTTTAATTATTATAATTTTAATATAAAATTTGTCTTAATTTCCCGCCCGCAGGGCGGTTAATATTCCAGCAAATGAATTATGACACACCCCCTACATGTTCTCAATCATTGATGCCAAGGGGGGAAATTCTGGTGACTGCCCTCCGGGCGTTTTCGCGCGAAGGGGCTTTTCCAGGGACACCTTTATGACAGCAGGGTGTGCCGCGAGTATGATAGCAGGGTCTGCCGCTAGGGGGAAAACAAACTGCACATAGCCAGCCATCGAGGGCGACTATGTGCAGTGTTCTAGTTGTGGGTCAAGACTTGTGTGGAGGCTCTATTGCCGTCCTTGTCCCTCATGGCGAGGGACGTCTTGTAACTCACTGAGTTGTGATTTACTTCACGAGGATCTTCTTGCCATTGTGGATGTAGATGCCAGCGGGCAGGTTGTTGCCATTCATCTTCTGGCCCATGAGGTTGTAGTAAGCGCCATCAACAGGAGCTACACTGATCTCCTCAACCGAGGTCATCTTGCCAGTGGTGAAGATGCAAGACTCGGTCCACTTGCTGGGAACATCATTGTCAACAGCCTGTACCTGTACCTCATAGGTGGTCTCGGGGGTGAGGCCGGTGATGCCACAGTAGTTCTCATCCAGGTTGTATACATAGATCCACTCAGCCTCCTCAACGGGCTCGGGCAGCTGGCCAATGAGGACGTTGTCGATGTTCAGGCGGAACATGTCATAAACGTTGTAGTGGCGGATGGCTACATAACCCTCCATGCCCTCATACTCGCTCAGGTCGAAGGTGTACTGCTGGATGGGGCTGGTAGCAACGATGTCCTCAGAAATCTTCACGAAGTCGTTCAGGTCGGTGCCGGTGGTTGATACATAAACGGCAAATACCTCAGCAGCATAGCTGGGATCCTGACCAGCAGCCCAGAACGAGAAGTCCTTGTCCAGGGTTACCTTGGGTGAAATCATCCAGTCGTCGGGAGCCAATGCGCCATAGCCATTGTAGCTGGCCGAGGTTGCGCACTTGGTGTCGAACATGCGAACGCCGTCGCCAGTCTCATAGCCCAAGCTCAGGGGATCCCAGATGAACCAGCCAAAGCCATCACCGTCGGCGTCAACCGAGGTCCAAGACAATTCGGTCTCATCCTCAAAGTCCCAGAAGTAGCCGGTTGCCTCGGGCTGCGGGGTGTAAACCCTGTAGCGCAGGTTCCAAGCGGTGCTCTCACCAGCAGTCCAGGTGATATCGGCATTGGTGATGTAGGGGATAGCTACAACATCCTCGGGAACGGGGGTAACGGGGCCATTGTCGAAGGTGTAGGTGATGTCGTCGATGTAGATCTGATACATGTCGTAGCTGTTGTAGTGACGGAAGGCGAAGCAGCCCGTCTGGCCAGCATATTCGCTCAGGTCAACAGTGTACTCGGTCCAAGTGGTGGGAGGAGTGATCATGGCTGATACCTGCACGAAGTCCTCGGCCGAGGTGGGAGTGCCGATGCACACATAAACGGCCATGTTGTCGGGCCAGCTTGACAGGTAGTTCATTGAGAAGAATGACAACATACCACCCAGGGGCACCTCGGGTGAAATGAGCCAGTTGTCAGGATCCAATGCGCCGGCATAATAGCTGCGTGATTTCAAGCTATAGTTGCCGGTGCCGTTTGAATAGTAGTCATCAACTTCCCAGCCATAGCCGTCGCCATCGTTGTCCAGGCTTAGCCAGCCTTCATAGTCATCGTCGTCCTCAAAGTCCCAGAAGAGGGTTTCGGAGTCACGCGTCATAATGGCAGGGGTCAACACACCATTAAATGCCTTGAGCGGATTAACACGGGTCTGCTCCAGTATGCTGCGGTCAACCTTGGCAGCGATTAACTCGGCTTTTGAGTTGAACTGAGCCATCATGGGCAATGCCATTGCGACCATCAACAGAATGAAATAAAATTTTTTCATAAGCTAATACAAATTAAAAAGTTAAACATTAAAATAAATTTGGATTATTATATATAGCTTTATCGTATTGAATGTCATTGATTTACAGCCCATTATGGACTGTAAACCGAAAAGGCGAACTCATTGATGTTAAACTTGTTACAAATTACGACAATATTTTTGACATGTGCAAAATTTTGTCACCAAAATGTGTAAAAATCTGTCAATTCTTAGTTGAATGACCATTATCCATTCATCTGTTATAGCGGTCAAGGCGACTGGTATTTGTTGGCGCGTCTTGAGGGTGCAATCCATGTTTTGTACACTAGTTTTGTGACAGTTTTTTGCCAATTGAGCAATATTGGGGACGAAATTGCGTTAATAAGGTTAAATGGACCTGACTAAGCTGAGACATATTGCCTTGATAGCGCTGTTGCTGATGGGGTGGGCTGGTGCCCTCGCCCAGGATAATGACATGATTTTGAACCGCCCTTATGCCGATAGTAAGCCTATTCATTTCGGTTTCTCGGTGGGCATGAATTTTCAGAATCTTGCCATCACCAACAACGGCCATGTCACCGAGGACGGTGATGAGTGGTATGCCGATGTGTCTGCTCACTCGCCGGGCTTCAGTGTGAATGTGCTTGCCGATTACCGCATCGCCGAGCACTTTAACCTGCGTGTGTCACCGGGTTTGTTCTTTGGCAACAAGGTGGTGCGCTTCCTCAATCACCAGGGTAACCCCGACTGGGTCGAGCAGAGCCATTACAAGCAGAGCCAGAACGTCAAGTCTACCTATATCGTGGTGCCTATTGACCTGAAGATGAGCGCTAAGCGTTATCACAACATGAGGCCTTACTTCATCGCTGGCGCCATGTACACCGGCGACTTGGCCAAGGACCGTAGCGAGCAGCTCAAGCTCAAGCATAGTGACGTGATGTTGACCGTGGGCATGGGATGTGACTTCTACATGCCGTTCTTCAAGTTGTGTCCCGAGATCAAGTTCTGCTTTGGCTTGAAGGATATCCTGGAAAAATCTCGTCCTGACCTGGCCGATGACCCTTATATGAACAGGTTTACCAATAGCGTGAGCAAGATAAAGAACAACATGGTAGTGGTCACCTTCTTTTTTGAATAATAACGTGTTGACTGATGATAAAAAGGTTGCATGACATAAAACGCCTGTTGACTGCGATGGCTTTGACCGCTGTCGTGGCATTTGGCGCCATGGCCCAGGTGGATGCAGCGTTCTCGCACTCCTGGCTGGGACAGGGCTACTACAACCCGGCAGCTGCCGGTGAGTTCAATGCCATCCACTTGACACTTGGTAGCCGCATGCAGTGGGTGGACTTTAAACATGCGCCCATGTCATTTTATCTCACGGCCGATATGCCCTACAAGCTGCTGGAACAGCGATGGGGCGTTGGCGTGAAAGCCGAGTTTGAGCGCATCGGTCTGTACACCAACACGCGCATCGGCGCTCAAATAGCCTACAAGCGCAAGCTGGGACGCAACATGACACTCAGTGTGGGTGTGCAGCCTGGCATTTTCTCCCAGACCTTCAGGGGTCATGAGATCATCACGACCAAGGAGCAGGAAATGACCCCCGACGAAGCCATCAAGAAGGAGGACGTGTCGGGTACCGTGTTTGACGCCAACGTGGGCGTGTTTTTCTCGGCTCCCCACTATTGGGTGGGCGCCTCGGTGACCCACGTGACCGCGCCTAGCATCGAGTTGAAGCAGACGCGTGAGTCGATCGATTACTATGAGTTCAATATCAGTCGCGGCTATTATTTTATGGCCGGCGGCAATATTCCTATTAATAATACGTTATTTGAGATACAGCCCTCGGGCATGTTTGCCATGTATAAAAAGGCATGGACGGCCCAGGTGTCCACGATGTTGCGCTATAACCGCATGTTCAACATCGGTGTGGGCTATCGCTGGAAGGATGCCGTGACAGCGTTTATCGGGGTGAACCTTAAGGACGCTTACATCGGCTATGCTTATGACTACCCGGTGTCGGCCATCAGCAAGGCGACCTTCGGCAGTCACGAGGTGTTTGTCACCTATAACGTGAAGCTCGAAAACCGCGAGAAGAACAAGAACAAACAAAAAAGCGTACGCTTAATGTAAAAATATGAAAAAGCTACTATTGATACTGTTGGTCGTCTTGACGACCGTGTCGTGCAGCTCAGTCCGCAAGGGAGGAACCGCCGGTGGTGAAGTGACCGGCGTGGGTGCCACTGTGTTTAACGAGACCACACCGTTTGGCATGGTGCTAGTGGATGTGGGCTCGATGCGCGAGGGTCCCAACGAGCGCGACTCGGTGTGGGGCATCGACTCGACCGCCCATGGTGTGTCGGTTGACGCCTTCTGGATGGATGAGACCGAAATCACCAATTCTAAGTACAAGCAGTTTGTTTACTGGGTGCGCGACTCGATTATCCGCGAGCGCCTCTATGCACTCGGCTTTGAAGAGTTCAAGATCGAGGAGGACAAGGACGGTAACCCCGTGAAGCCGCATCTCGACTGGAGCAAGTCCATACCCTGGAAGAACCCCGGCGAGGATGAGGAACAGGCCATTGACTACGTTTATCGCATCAATCCCATCACGGGAATCAAGGAACTTGACGCCAGCAAGTTGAACTACCGCTATGACGTCTATAACTTGACCGAGGCCGCCAAGCGCAAGCACCGCTTTGACCCCACGCGCCGCGACTATAACACCGATCACGAGGTGGACTTGACACCGCCCACCATCAGCAAGGACACCGCCTATGTTGATGACGACGGTAATATCCATCGCGAGACCATCACGCGCCCGTTGAGCAGTGACTTTGACTTCCTCAACACTTACATTGTTAATATATACCCCGACACCACGTGCTGGGTAAACGACTTTGAGAACGCTTACAACGAGCCCTACGTGCGCATGTATTTCGCTAACGGCAATTACAACAGCTATCCTGTAGTGGGTGTGAGCTGGGAACAGGCCACGGCATTCTGCCACTGGCGCACAGAGTTCCTCAAGAAGTCGATGGGCAGCCAGGCCATCTATGTCGAGCCCTTCCGCCTGCCGACTGAGGCCGAGTGGGAGTTTGCCGCCCGTGCCGGTAAGAACAAGAACAAGTACCCGTGGGAAGGTGACCTGCCCCTGACGGTCGAAGAGGGCTGTTTCTATGCCAACTTCAAGCCCGACGAGGGTAACTACGTCAAGGACGGTTACATCATCGCGGCACCTGTCGCCACCTATGAGCCTAACGACTATGGCTTGTATGACATGGCCGGTAACGTGAGCGAGTGGACCTCGACCTCCTATACCGAGAGCATCGACCGCATGACCGACGACATCAACCCCGAGTACCGCTACTATGTCGCCAAGGAGGATCCCTACAAGATGTCGCGCAAGATCGTGCGTGGCGGTTCATGGAAGGACGTGGTGCACAACATCCGTGCCGACCTGCGCATGTGGGAGTACCAGAACGAGCAGAGGAGCTACATCGGTTTCCGCTGCGTGCGCTCCAAGGTGGGCATCGTCAAGGGCAAGCGCAAGAACTGCTGCAAGGATTAATCACACAACGAGTCAGATATAACCAATCACTTTTAAAAAAGTCAATTTTTCACATCATTATCAACAATGGGAAAAGTTAAGAAATATAAAAAGAAAGCGGGCCGCTTCCTCAAGAGCGACAGCGGTCAGCGTTTTTTCAACTTCGCCTATAGTATTGGCGCCGCTATCGTTATCTGGGGTGCATTGTTCAAGATTCTGCACTTGCCCGGTGGTAACACCCTGTTGTGTATCGGTATGGGTACCGAGGTGCTCATGTTCATCCTCACGGCATTTGACAAGCCCGAGAAGGAATATCACTGGGAGGAGGTCTTCCCCGTGCTGGCCAGCCAGAATCCCGAGGATCGTCCCGACTTTAGCACGGGTGGTGGTATCTTCATCGGCGGCAGTGGCGGCAACGGCGAGGGCTACGCTGGCGAGGTTAACGTCAGCGCCGGTGAGGCCAAGAGCGCTGTGGGCTTGCCCCAGGGCGTAAACCTGAGCGAGGAGGACACCCTGTCGCTCAGCGAGAGCATCGCTAAGATGGCTGCTGCCAGCGACCAGCTCTCACGCATGGCCGAGCTGACCGACGCCACCCAGCAGTACCTGAGCCAGATGGCGGGCATCAGCGAGCAGATGCAGAAACTGCAAGCCACCACCACGGCCCTGAACGAGGTGAGCGAGACCCTGCTCAACAGCTACAAGGCCATCACCGACAACAGCCAGAACATCTCGACCAGTTCCACTGGATATGTCGATCAGATGCAGGCCCTCAACCAGAACATCAGCGGCCTGAACACCATCTACGAGATCCAGCTCAAGAGCATCTCGTCGCAGCTCGACAACATCGACCGCGTGAACCGTGGCCTGAAGGACATCCGCGACATGTATGAGAAGAGTGCTGCCGAGAGTGCCCACTACTGTGACGAGACCGAGAAGATGGCACGCTACATGAAGCAGCTCAACAGCGTCTATGAGAAGATGGTCAAGGCCATGACCGTGAACATGTACCGTCCCATGCCGGGCATGCCGGGCATCGACCCCAACGCCGATGACCAGGACGCTTGACGCGAGGCCGAGTGAGATAAAGTATAATTGACTACAATTCCTGTTTTTTCACCAATAGAGAGAACCAAATAGATGGCAACATCAAAAAATAAGAGCGTCAACCGCATGTCGCCGCGTGAGAAGATGATCAACCTCATGTACATCGTCTTGACGGCTATGCTTGCGCTGAACGTGTCGAGCGATGTGCTCAACGGCTTCAGCCAGGTGGAGGACGGTTTGACACGCTCCAACCGCACCATCACGGCGCGCAACCATGCACTCTATGGTCAGCTCCAGGCCTTCAACGAGAAGAATCCCGAGAAGGGCAAGATTTGGCTGGACAAGGCGACTCAGGTGGTGGGGGAGACCGATAAACTCTTTGACTACATCGACTCGCTCAAGCTCGATATCGTGCGGCTGGCCGATGGCACTGATGGCGATGTGAACAACATACGCAACCGTGACAACCTTGACGCCGCCAGCGAGGTGATGCTTGCCGCTACCGGTGGCAAGGGCAAGCTGCTCAGGGCTCGCATTGACCAGTATCGCCAGTTTGTGACCTCGTTCCTTGAGGATCCCGAGAAGCGTCAGAACCTCGAGGCGGCACTCTCGACCAAGCCGCCCAAGCTGGCCAACCACGACATCAGCAAGCACACATGGGAAGAGACCTTGTTTGAGAACATGCCCTGTATCGCCGCCGTCACCCTGCTGACCAAGTTGCAGAACGACGTGCGCTATGCCGAGGGTGAGGTCCTGAACCAGATGCTCACCAATGTCGACATGGGTGACCTGCGTGTGAACCTGGTCAACGCCTTTGTGGTACCCGAGTCCCGCGTTGTCATGCGCGGTACCAGTTACAAGGCCCAGATCGTGCTCGCCGCCATCGATACCACCCAGCGCCCCGTTGTCTATGTCAACGGCAGCCGCTTGGGTAACAACAACGGTATCTATGAGGTAGGCACGGGCAAGGCAGGCAAGTATGAGTATTCAGGTTGGATCGAGGTGCTGGGACGTGATGGCACGCCCACTCGACGCGAGTTCCAGTCGAGCTACACCGTCATTGACCCGCTGGCTACCGTCAGCGCCACGATGATGAACGTCTTTTATGCCGGTATCAACAACCCCGTCAGCATCGCTGTGCCGGGTGTGCCTCAAAACAGTATCAGCGCCACGATGACCAACGGAACCCTCGCCAAGAGCGGTGACGGCTGGGTGGCTCGCCCCTCCAAGGTGGGCGCCGAGTGTGTCGTGACTGTGACTGCCGAGATGGATGGCAAGCGCACTAACGTGGGCAGCACCACCTTTAAGGTGCGCAAGTTGCCCGATCCCATGCCCTTCATCACCTATAAGGATGCCAACGGCCAGTCCTTGCGCTACAGGGGCGGCAGGCCGGGTATCTCTAAGGCTGCGCTCATGGCAGCCGCTGGCCTCGATGCCGCTATCGATGACGAGATCCTGAACATCGACTACAAGGTCATCTCGTTTGAATGCAACTTTGTTGACGCCATGGGCGATTTCCACCCCGAGGCCAGCAACAGCTCGCAGTTCACCGAGCGACAGAAGGAGCGCATCAAGCGCTTGCAGCACGGCAAGCAATTCATCATCGGTCCCGTCAAGGCAACCGGCCCCGACGGCATCACGCGTACGATTGCTCCTATTCAGGTCATCATCAACTAACAGTGAAACCATTCAACATCAATAATGAGAAAATGAAAAGTCTTAGATTGATCATCGCATTGTTGCTCCTGGCGTTTGCCATGGGCGCTAACGCCCAGGTGACCAAGCGCACGGGCGGCGATACCCGCAAGAGGGATAAAAAGGAGGGCAATGCACCGGCTATCAGTGACCGGCAACAGTCGTTCTATGAGGTGAAGGAGCCCCACGATGCCGACTTGCAGTGGATGAAGGTCATCTATCGCGAGCTTGACCTGTCCAAGGGCAAAAATGCGGCCCTGCTCTATCCCGAGATGCCCAACCAGGACGGCCAGAACCTGTATTTCATCATCATGCGCCTGCTGTGCCAGAACCAGATCAAGGTCTATGAGTACAGCGACGAGGAGATTTTCAACGATGACCACCTCATCGACAAGGACCAGTTCTTCTACAACTACGGCATTGATGTGGTTGAGGCTAAAGGCAGCACCCAGAAGAATCCGCTCTATGAGTTTGAGGACGCTGACATCCGTTCCAACCAGGTGCTCAGCTACTACGTCATCGAGAAGTGGGAGTTTGACACCCGCAGCAACCAGATGAAGGCCCGCGTCGAGTACATCGCGCCCGTGCTGCACCGCATCGACGACTGGAGCGGAGAGACCAAGAAGACGCCCATGTTCTGGGTGAAGCTCAACGACATCCGCCCCTACATGGCTCAGCAGTATGTTTTCACTGACGACGATAACAACCTGGCACGCTACAGCCTGGACGACTTCTTCAAGTTGAACATGTACACTGGTGACATCATTAAGACCAAGAACCTGCGCAACCTGCCCCTCAAGGCCATGTACCCCGATAACGAGGTGGCCTACAAGAACGCTCAGGACAGCATTGAGCAGCGCCTGCGCCGCTTCAACCAGAACCTGTGGGTTCCGCCACTGGAGGAACTGCAGGCCAAAGCCGAGGCCGAGGAAAAAGCCCGTGCTGAGGCCGAGGGTGAAGTGACCGAGGGTGAGGAAGGTGCTGCTGAAGAAGGTGTCGAAGCAGCCGAGCCCGCCGAGGAGAAGGAGAAGACTGTGACCCGCACCACCAAGCGTGGCAGCAAGTCAAAGGACACCAAGTCAAACAGCAAGTCTAAATCCAAGTCCAAGACCAAAAAGACAAAGATCAAGGAGCGCAAACCCAAGACGAGCACCCAAACCGTGAATACTGGAGTGCGCTCGGTGCGCAACCGCAAGAAATAACAGGAGAGAGTAATAGATTTCATTGTGTGAGTCATTGCGCTGGCTATCTTGACGATGGGCTGGCGCAATGACTGTTTTTTGCCAATCCTTTAACCGGGCTTGAATCAACCCTGGTGCGGGGACAGAATCACCGCTCGGGACGGTCACTCAGGACGCCTGCAGGTCCCCTCTTGAAAATCGCTGATGAAAAAACATTGTTGTCCGGGGAAAAAGAACCAAGGTTCCCTTAGCGTCTCAATATCAATGCCGTTATGGCGTTTTCGCGTGCAGGGGGCTTACTTTGAAGCCCGTTAGGGCTGGTCAGGGCATAGGCAGGGGTGGAGCGCAGCGGAACCCCTGTGAGTGGACATCCCAATCATCAATTAACCCCGTTAGGGGTGACAGATTGTGTGTGTCAATAACTTACTGCCGCCCCGATGGGGCTTGGACGTGTGTACTCAACAGCTGCAGGGGTTTCACTCGGCTTCGCCTCGTTACACCCCTGCCTATGCCCTGTTCGCCCCTAGCGGGGCTTTTCCCCGGACACTAATAATAAAAAATGGTGAATTTTCTTTGCTGATTGATAAAGAAATGTGTAACTTTGCGGCACCAAAAAACGAAAGGGGGTTGAAAATCCTGCTTTAAGAGACTGATTATCAACACATATCGACCCGATATCGCATCGCTAGGCACGTGGCTCGCCGGCGGTGTGTCATCCATGTGGAGCCACCAAACAACGAGAAAATTCAAAAATTTACAATCAATAAAACTTAAAAAAACAAAACAAACTCATTATGATTATTGTTCCCGTTAAGGAAGGCGACAACATCGAACGCGCCCTCAAGAAATTCAAGAGAAAAACTGAGAAGACTGGTGTCATTAAAGAGCTGCGTACCCGTCAGGCATTTGAGAAGCCCTCAATCACCAACCGCAAGAAGATGATGAAGGCTGAGTATGTTCAGCAGTTGCGTGCACGCGAGGAGTAATACCTCCCCATTCTTCTTAATAATACAAGGCGGAAACCGGATATTTCACGGTTTCCGTCATTTTTTTGGCCCAAAATTTGCAATTCACAAAAATAGTTGCTAATTTTAGCACCGCAAAGTAGCCCCATTGCCGTTCGGCTGGCATGTGGGCTACATGGTAACACGTTGAATGTATGCTTATGGACGCCACGATTGAACGTTTCCTGCAATATTTGCGCCTCGAGCGCAATCTGTCCTGGAGAACGGTGGACCTGTACCGCCGCGACCTTGAACAGTGGAGTGCGTCCGTGACAACCGGCGGCAGGCCGCTCGACCTGCCCTCAATCACCACTATAGACTTGCGATCATGGCTCATGGAGCGCTCATCGATGGGCGACTGTGCCGGCACACTGCGCCACAAGGTACAGGCCCTCAGGGCGCTGTATAACTACCTGCTCAGGCGAGGCGAGGTGACCAGTAATCCCGCCGCCCAGGTAGAGCTGGCCAAGATGCCGCGTCCCCTGCCCAAACTTGTGAGAGAGAAAACCGTCGATGCCGTGCTTGATGCCGACATCGACCAGGACGATTTTACCCAGGTGCGCGACCGCTTGGTGGTCATGCTGTTCTATGAGACGGGCATCCGCTTGAGCGAGCTCATCGGGCTGCAGGACGCCGCCGTCGATGTGGACAAGCGCGAGCTCAAGGTGCGCGGCAAGCGCGACAAGGACCGCATCGTCCCATTTGGTGACGAGTTGGCCGCCTGGGTGACACGCTACCGCAGCCTGCGTCAGGCCGTCAGGCCGTCGTGTGGCAACCTGCTGGTGACGGTCAAGGGCAAGCCGCTCTATCCCTCGCTGGTCTATCGCGTGGTGCACGACTCGCTGGCATGGGCCGGCGGCAGTGGCAAGCTCAGCCCGCACGTGCTGCGCCACACTTTTGCCAGCGCGATGCTCAACCACGGGGCAGGGCTCAACAGCGTCAAGGAACTGCTGGGGCACGAGAGCCTGGCGGCGACACAAGTTTACACTCACGTGACGTTAAGTGAATTACAACACAATTATGAACTCGCCCATCCACGGGCACTAAAAAAAGGAGGTTAATATGGAAATTAAGATTAATGCCATCCATTTTGAAGCAACCGAGAAACTGAATGATTTCATCAACAAGAAAGTTGAGAAATTGGGTAAGTACAACGAGGAGATCGCCAATGCTGAGGTTATCCTCAAGGTCGTGAAACCCGAGACTGCCATGAACAAGGAAGCGTCGGTAAAGCTTAACATCCCCCGTAGCGAGGATTTGTTTGCCAACAAGGTAGCCGACACCTTTGAGGAAGCTATTGACAACTGCGTGGACGCCCTCAAGCGCCAGCTCGAGAAGGGCCGCAAGGACAGATAAGCCGCCGCGTCACACATCATTTTTTAGAGAAATAATTCGCCCCCTGCCAGCACACCGTTGCCGGCAGGGGGCGCTGTGTGTGAGAAGGGTGGCAGCACAGGCGACAGGATGACAACTTTCATAATTCAACATCGCAATGTTTAAGGGGCTGTTACAAAACACTCGATTGAAACATTGATCGAGCTTCGCTCGAGAAATTTAAACAAATTATATTAAAAAAATTATTATAAAAGATTCGACAATCTCAATTTTTAATACAAATTATTAAAAGCTTCTAGTTTGAAGGGTATCCTGAATAATTGACTTATTTTTTCTTGATTTATTTGGAATTTGTAAGTAAATTTGCAGAATAGTTCATTTTTCCGAATTTATTAACCTTTTAAAAGATAAAAATTATGAAAAAGAAATTATTACTCTTTTTTGCAGTCCTGATGACTGCATTGGCGGCACAGGCGGCCACCGACTATGGCTTCGAGGTGGCAGGAGTCACGGTGACCAGTGCCAACTGCAACAACATCGTGACCAACTACATCACGGGCGGAACGGTGTATTACGTGCCAAGTTCCAACACCTTGTACATGAACAATGTCACTATCACCATGACGGGCGACTACAACCGCGTCATCAACAACCTGGAATGCTCGGATCTGAAAGTCGAATTCAGTGGCACCTGCAACCTGTATGCTCGGGACGCTGCCGTGGTCCGCATCAGGAGGACTACCACGCTGTCTGCCCCGTCGGCAAGCACTGTCGTCAACATCACCGGTGTCAACGAGAACGGTATCTGGTTGGCAACAAGGAATGTTTTCGATCTTACTATTCAGGGCCCCGGAACATTCAATATCTCGTCCACCAATAATACGGCTATCGAGGATGAGGAGAATGGCTCGGCCTCCCATGTGGATATATGGCACAATGTGTATTTTAATAATGTGAATGCCGTTTTGTCGTCTGGAGGAAACAGTGTCGTCAAGCGTTTGCTTCTCAATTTTAAAGCAGGCAGTAGCGTGAGATTCAAGGCCACCAATAATTCCAGTTATCCGGTTATTGATTATTGTCAAAACTGGGATCTCTATGGGAATGAGGCCATCTTGGAGCCATACGGAGCCTATTATAGCAATGGCACCGTCTATGATTCCAGCGGTAACAAGGTCTATAATCAGGATGTTTATGTCAGCGACGACTATGTGGCCATCATCAACGCCACCAACTTCCCCGACGCCAATTTCCGCAACTATTTGCTCGGCCTCTATCCCAAGTGCTATATCACCCAGACCGATGTCAACAACTGCACAACGGAGAACGTTAGCGGCAAGAGCATTTCCAATCTCCAGGGCATCAAGTACTTCACTGCCCTGAAGCAACTGATCTGCTACAACAACCCGATGACATCGCTCGATGTGTCGGGCATGACCTCACTCACCTATCTGGACTGCGCCCCTACCGACAGCTACACCGGCACAAAACTGACCTCGCTCGATGTGTCGGGCTGCACTAACCTCGAGACGCTCCTGTGTTATAACACCAACATTTACTCGCTCAGCGTGGACGACTGCACCAATCTCAAGACGCTCAACTGCCACAATTGCCCCAATCTGACGCTCCTATCGGTAATCAACAAGTCGAGCCTTAACACGCTCAACTGCTTGAATTGCACAGCCCTAACTAGACTCTATTGTCACCAGAATGCCTTGATCTCGCTCGATGTGACGGGTTGCACGGCGTTGAAATCGCTCAAGTGCTACGAGAACGCCAACCTGGCGACCATCACGGGCTTGGCCGATTGCAGGGCCATCACCCATCTGGACTGCGAGGACTGCTCCATCACCAGCCTGCCTGGCGTGAACAACATGTCCAACATCACGACACTGCTGGCCCGCAACAACAAGTTGAACGCGCTTACAGTTTACAACAAGAGCAACCTGTCAAACCTGAGGGTTAACGGCAACACAACGCTGACCAATCTTACCTGTTATCGAAATGCCTTAACCACGCTGAATGTGACAGGTTGCACGGCTCTGAAGGAGCTGCGCTGCTACGAGAACGCCAGTCTGGCCAGCATCACCGGCCTGGCCGACTGCAAGGCCATCACCCATCTGGACTGCGAGGACTGCGCCATCACCAGTCTGCCTGGCGTGAACAACATGACCAACATCGCTACACTGCTGGCCCGCAACAACAAGTTGACCACGCTTGAAGTAACCAACAAGAGCCAACTGACAAACCTGAGAGTTAGTGGTAATACGACGCTGACCACACTCAAGTGCTTTAATAACGCCTTGACTTCATTGGATGTAACCTCTTGCTCAGCAATGACTTTGATGAGTTGCTATGGCAATCAACTGACCTCGCTCAGTGTGGAGGGTTGCACCGCATTAAAAACTCTGTATTGCTACAAGAACAAAATCAGCGGCACGGGCATGACCACCCTGGTCAACAGCCTGCCCACACGCTCGTCAAGCAATAAGGGCGAGTTGCGTGCTATCTTTAATGATGGCGAGAACAACTCGATGACTGAAGCCCAGATCACGACTGCCCGCAACAAGTATTGGCTGCCCAAGAAGTACAACGGCAGCGCCTGGGTAGATATGACGGCCTCGACGCGTGGTGACGTGAACGCCGACGGCAGCGTCAACATCAGCGACGTGACCGCCCTGATCGACTACCTCTTGACCGGCAATGCTTCGGGCATCAACCTGAGTGGTGCCGACTGCAACCAGGACGGCAGCGTGAACATCAGCGACGTGACCGCCCTGATCGACTACTTGCTCTCAGGCGCGTGGTGATCTCGTGCCGTGAGTTGATTCATAGCACCTGTTGGCTTTAACAACTGGTGCCTAAAGTTGGACTTGAGGAGTGGGGCCTCGCCTATTGCGGGGCGCCACTCCTCACGATATATTCTATTATATAATGTGGTGGGGTGGGGCGGTGCCACCTTGGCACGAAAAATGCAGTTGTCTATTGATTGAATGTAATTTATTATAAATCAATCTGTTGTAACTATATGACAAGCTTCGTTGAAAACTTTTTTGAAAAAAAAGTGAGAAAAAGTTTGCCAGTTTAGAAAATGGTTGTACCTTTGCATCCGCAAACGAGATCACCCCGTATCTCCAAGCACAACGATAGATGCCTCTTTAGCTCAGTTGGCCAGAGCACGTGATTTGTAATCTCGGGGTCGTTGGTTCGAATCCGACAAGAGGCTCAAAGAACATAACACAATGGGTAGATTCCAGAGTGGCCAAATGGGGCAGACTGTAAATCTGCTGCGTCATCGCTTCGGTGGTTCGAATCCATCTCTACCCACATGTTTTGCGGAAGTAGCTCAGTTGATAGAGCATCAGCCTTCCAAGCTGAGGGCCGCGGGTTTGAGCCCCGTCTTCCGCTCAAGAAACAAAAGAAATTGCCTATGTAGCTCAGGGGTAGAGCACTTCCTTGGTAAGGAAGAGGTCGCGGGTTCAAATCCCGCCATCGGCTCAACGATGTAAGACGCTTCGCCTCTCACTGATTGCGGGTTAAAGTTATCACAAGAGGTGGAGTGTATTTACGCAATAAGGTAGAGAACTATTATCATACAATTTTCAATAACAACTAACAGTTATGGCTAAAGAGCATTTTGAAAGAACAAAACCGCATGTTAACATCGGTACTATCGGTCACGTTGACCACGGTAAAACCACTTTGACCGCTGCCATCACCACCGTGCTTGCTAAGGACGGTGACATCGCTGGCGACAGCGTTCGTTCGTTTGACTCAATCGACAACGCCCCCGAGGAGAAGGAGCGCGGTATTACTATTAACACCGCTCACGTTGAGTATGAGACCAAAAATCGTCACTATGCTCACGTTGACTGCCCGGGCCACGCCGACTATGTAAAGAACATGGTTACTGGTGCTGCTCAGATGGACGGTGCTATCGTAGTTGTTGCTGCTACCGACGGTGTTATGCCTCAGACCCGTGAGCACATCCTGCTCGCCCGTCAGGTGAACGTTCCCCGTCTGGTTATCTTCTTGAACAAGTGTGACTCTCCCGACGTTGACGAGGAGATGATCGAGCTCGTTGAGATGGACGTGCGCGACCTGTTGAGCGAGTATGAGTTCGACGGTGAAAACACCCCCATCATCAAGGGTTCGGCACTGGGTGCCCTCCAGGGCGATCCCAAGTGGGAAGACACCGTTCGCGAGCTGATGAACGCTGTTGACGAGTGGATCCCCCTGCCCCCGCGCGATCGTGACAAACCCTTCCTGATGCCTATCGAGGACGTCTTCTCAATCACTGGCCGTGGTACCGTTGCTACTGGTCGTATCGAGACTGGTGTCGTTAAGGTGAGCGACGAGGTTCAGATCATGGGTCTGGGTGCCGAGATGAAGTCAGTAGTTACTGGCGTTGAGATGTTCCGCAAGATCCTCGACGAGGGTGAGGCTGGTGACAACGTTGGTCTGCTGCTCCGCGGTATCGACTACAAGACCATCAAGCGTGGTATGGTAATCTGCCACCCGGGCGTTATCAAACCCCACGATCACTTCAAGGCTTCTATCTACGTCCTGAAGAAGGAAGAGGGTGGTCGCCACACTCCGTTCCACAACCACTATCGTCCCCAGTTCTACATCCGCACCCTGGATGTAACCGGTGAGATCATGCTCCCCGCTGGTGTCGAGATGGTAATGCCTGGTGACAACGTCGAGATCGACGTCAAGCTGATCACCCCGGTTGCTTGCAGCGAAGGTCTGCGTTTCGCTATCCGCGAGGGTGGCCGCACCGTAGGTTCAGGTCAGATCACTGGCATCATCGAGGACTAATCCTTTTTAGTCATCAACTGGCCTGAGGGCGCCGCAAGGAGCCTGACGGGCATAAACAAAAATCAAAAGGGTCCGGCTGTAAGCCGGTCGGACCCTTTTAAATACGGGAATAGCTCAGTTGGTAGAGCGACGGTCTCCAAAACCGTAGGTCGTGAGTTCGAGCCTTACTTCCCGTGCAAGAAGAAAGATAATAAACAAATGAAGAAGTTTTTTAATAACAGGCTTACGGATATCAAGGAATCTTATAACGAACTCGTTCATAAGGTTTCTTGGCCTACTAAGAGTGAACTGGCCAATAGTACCATTATCGTGATGGTTGCTTCCATCATCGCGGCCCTGGTCATTTGGGTAATTGATTGGTGCATCAATGGTGTGATGCATCTGGTGTACGGCGTGGCTGCCTGATTGCCGCCACTCCCCAGTACGCACTCTTGAGTGCGGTGTGTTTCAATCAACAAAGTATCTTAACAAACTGTCACAGCACTAGTCACAACTATGTCTCAAGGTAAGCATCAGTGGTACATCCTGCGTACCATCTCGGGCAAGGAGATGAAGGTGAAGGAAATGATCGAGGGATACAGGAAGAACAATCCTGTGTTTGCCGAGAACATCTCTCAAATCCTGGTTCCCACCGAGAAGGTTTATACAACGCGTGCCGGGAAGAAGGTCCTCAAGGAGAAGACCATGTTCTCGGGATACGTGTTCGTTAAGCTCGAGCTCACTCCCGACATTGAGGTGACGCTGCAAGACACGACCAACGTCGTGAACTTTGTGCGCTCGCGCGAGGGGGACCGTCGTCCCGAACCCGTGCCCGAGCAGCAGATCCTGACGATGCTTGGTCAGGCCGAGGCCCGCGAGATGGAGGCTGCCGATGCTGTCAACGACTATGTCATTGGCGAGTCGGTTAAGGTCAACTTTGGCCCCTTCAGCGGCTTCATTGGTGAGATCAAGGAGATCAACCAGGAGAAGCGCGAGCTCACGGTCATGGTGAAAGTGTTTGGACGAGAGACACCGCTCAAGTTGGATAATTCGCAAGTCGAACGTGAGTGATGATGCGGTCGGTGTTACGCAACCGCAGCGCACTTGCAATGTTTTTTTTAATCCATATTAAATTGAATTTGTACAATGGCTAAAGAAATTGCTGGACAGATCAAATTGCAGATTAAGGGTGGGGCTGCAAACCCCTCTCCTCCCGTAGGTCCCGCTCTGGGTTCTAAGGGTATCAACATCATGGATTTTTGCAAGCAATTCAACGCCCGCACCCAGGCTAAGGCCGGCAAGGTGTTGCCCGTAGTGATCTCTTACTACGCCGACAAGAGCTTTGACTTCATCGTCAAGACCTCGCCCGTGCCCGTACAGTTGCTTGAGGCTGCCAAGGTTAAAGGTGGTTCGGGAGAACCCAACCGCGTTAAGGTGGCATCGGTGACCTGGGATCAGGTGAAGGAGATTGCCGAAGACAAAATGCCTGATTTGAACTGTTTTACATTAGCCTCGGCTATGCGTATGGTGGCCGGAACAGCAAGAAGTATGGGTATCACTGTAAAGGGTCAATTCCCTGAGAACGTTTAAAAACTTTATTGATTATGAGTAAATTAACGAAAAATCAGAAGTTGTACAACGCGAAGGTAGATTCAGGGAAGGCTTACACCCTTGAGGAAGCTGCAGCATTGGTTAAGGAAATCACTTTTACCAAGTTTGACGCTTCTACTGATATCGACGTGCGTCTTGGCGTTGATCCGCGTAAGGCCAACCAGATGGTCCGTGGCGTTGTATCGCTGCCTCACGGCACTGGCAAGCAGGTTCGCGTCCTCGTCCTGTGTGGACCCGAGGCCGAGGCTGCCGCTAAGGAAGCTGGAGCAGAATATGTCGGTCTTGAAGAGTACATCGACAAGATTAAGGGCGGATGGACTGACATTGATGTGATTATCACTCAGCCCCAAATCATGGGTAAGGTGGGTCCTCTGGGACGCATCCTGGGTCCTCGTGGCCTGATGCCTAACCCCAAGAGCGGTACCGTTACTCCTGACGTGGCAAAGGCTGTCAAAGAAGTGAAACAAGGTAAGATCGACTTCAAGGTCGATAAGGGTGGTATTGTACACACCTCGATTGGCAAGGTTTCGTTCACGCCCGAGCAGATTCGCGACAACGCTGCCGCGTTCATCAACACGCTCATCAAGCTGAAACCCGCCGCTGCTAAGGGTACGTACATCAAGAGCATTTATCTTTCAAGCACCATGAGCAAGGGCATCAAGGTTGATCCCAAGTCGATTGAGGCTTAAACATTTTAAAACGATTGTAACAAAATGAAGAAGGAAGATAAAACCTTAATGATCGACAAGATCAAAGAGACTCTTGACAAGTACAGTGTCGTATATCTGGCTAACACCACCTCGTTGAATGCCGAGAAGACCGTTGACCTGCGTCGTGCAGCGTTCAAGGCCGGCATCAAGATGATGGTTGTCAAGAACACCCTGTTGAAGAAGGCCATGGACGCATGTGACGTCGACTATAGTGGCCTCTATGACTCCCTGGCTGGCCCCACGACCCTGTTGCTCAGCGACACGGGTAACGCGCCTGCTAAACTCATCAAGGAATTCCGCGGTAAGAAGGAGACCATTCCCGGATTAAAGGCTGCTTATGTTGAGGAGACCGTCTATGTTGGCGAGCAGAGCCTCGACACCCTGGTAGCTATCAAGAGCAAGAACGAGCTCATCGCCGATGTTGTGGCATTGCTGCAGTCGCCGGCCAAGAACGTTATCAGCGCTCTCCAGTCGGGTGGCAATAAGCTCCACGGAGTTCTGGAAACCTTATCCAAAAAAGAAAATTAATCAACAACAAAACAACAACATTTTAAATCCATACTATTATGGCAGATTTGAAAGCTTTTGCAGAACAGTTAGTGAACCTTACCGTAAAGGAAGTTAACGAACTCGCTCAGATTTTGAAAGACGAATATGGCATCGAGCCCGCCGCTGCAGCTGTTGCTGTTGCCGCTGGTCCCGCTGCTGCTGGCGCCGCCGAGGCCGAGGAGAAGACCTCCTTTGACGTTGTCCTCAAGTCAGCTGGTGCTCAGAAACTCCAGGTGATCAAGAAGGTGAAAGAGCTCCTCAGCTTGGGTCTGAAGGACGCTAAGGATCTTGTTGACAAGGCTCCCGCAACCCTCAAGGAGGGTGCTTCCAAGGACGAGGCCGAGGCTCTGAAGTCAGAGATCGAGGGTCTTGGTGCCGAGGTTGAACTGAAATAATAGCACCTGTTAACAGGTGTGTAGGTTAAGAACCGCCACAAGAGGGTTCTTAACCTTTTTGTGTCAAATTTGACCTGCACAACACTAATCATCAGGAGCTGCCCGCCGAGCGGGTGTCTAACCGCCCGGCGGCAGCCCACCGATGGTGTTGACTCTCAAATGTTTGCGCCGCTAGACATCATCGACTCCGCTACTGAAAGTAATGGTGCAATACAGACGATTATTTCTCATTTCTACTATCTCAATTGAGTTCACATAATTTCTTTGTCAATGTCAGTTTCAAAAAAAGAACGAGTCAATTTTGCACGAGTAAGGAACCCCTATCCCTATCCTGATTTCCTTGACGTGCAGTTACAGTCATTCCGCGATTTCCTGCAACTGGATACTCCGACTGAAAAAAGAAAAAACGAGGGACTCTATAAGGTTTTTGCCGAGAATTTCCCCATCGAGGATACTCGCAACAACTTTAAGCTCGAATTCCTTGACTATTACATCGACCCGCCACGCTACTCTATCGACGAGTGTTTGGACATCGGCTTGACCTACAGTGTCCCGCTCAAGGCCAAACTCAAACTCTATTGCACCGACCCTGACCACAACTTCCCCACCGAGGTTCAGGACGTGTACCTGGGTTCCATCCCTTACATGACCGATAAGGGCACCTTTGTCATCAACGGTGCTGAGCGTGTTGTTGTGTCGCAGCTGCATCGTTCGCCGGGCGTTTTCTTTGGCCAGAGCGTTCACGCTAACGGCACGAAGCTGTACTCGGCTCGCATCATCCCCTTCCGCGGATCGTGGATTGAGTTTGCTACCGACATCAACAACGTGATGTATGCCTACATCGACCGTAAGAAGAAATTACCCGTGACGACCCTGCTGCGAGCCATCGGGCTTGAGTCGGACAACGATATCATCCAGGTCTTTGGGCTGGCCGAGGAGATCAAGGTCAACAAGGCCAACCTCAAGAAGGCTGTCGGCCGCAAGCTGGCTGCCCGCGTGCTGCGTTCCTGGAGTGAGGACTTTGTCGATGAGGATACCGGCGAGGTAGTAAGCATCGAGCGTAATGATGTGATCATCGACCGTGACACTGAACTGCAAGAAGAGAATATCGCCGAGGTTCTGGAGTCGGGCGTGGCAACAATCCTGTTGCACCGCGAGGATGTGAACACCAGCGATTACCAGATTATCTTCAACACCCTCAACAAGGACACCTGTAACAGTGGCAAGGAGGCGGTCAACTTCATCTACCGCCAGCTGCGCAACGCCGAGCCGCCCGATGACAATAGTGCCCGTGAGGTGATCACCAACCTGTTCTTCAGCGAGAAGCGCTATGACTTGGGCGAGGTGGGCCGTTTCCGCATCAATGCCAAGTTGGGCCTTGATACCGACCCCGACAAGCGCGTCTTGACCAAGGAGGACATCATCGAGATCATTAAGTACCTCATCGGCCTGATTAACAGCAAGGAGGATGTGGACGATATCGACCATCTGAGCAACCGTCGCGTGCGCACCGTGGGCGAGCAGTTGTACAACCAGTTCGGCGTGGGCTTGGCCCGCATGGCCCGTACCATTCGTGAGCGCATGAACGTGCGCGACACCGAGCAGTTCGCTCCCATCGACCTGATCAACGCCAAGACCATCTCGAGCGTGATCAACACGTTCTTTGGTACCAACGCGTTGTCCCAGTTCATGGATCAGACTAACCCGCTGGCCGAGATTACCCACAAGCGCCGCATGAGCGCCCTGGGTCCTGGTGGTCTGTCGCGTGAGCGCGCCGGCTTTGAGGTGCGTGACGTGCACTACACCCACTATGGCCGCCTGTGTCCCATCGAGACCCCTGAGGGTCCCAACATCGGTCTGATTTCATCGCTCTGCGTTTACGCCAAGATCAATAACCTGGGCTTCATCGAGACCCCTTACCGCAAGGTGGCCGACAGCAAGGTGAACTTGAATAACGACGAGATCATCTATCTCACCGCCGAGGACGAGGAGAACCGCATCATTGCTCAGGGCAATGCGCCCCTGAACGAGGACGGCACCTTCGTGCGTGACCGTGTCAAGGCCCGCAAGAACGCCGACTTCCCCGTGGTTGCCCCCGACGAGGTTGAGCTCATGGACGTGTCGCCCCAACAGATCGCATCGATTGCTGCCGCCCTGATTCCCTTCCTGGAGCATGACGACGCTAACCGTGCACTGATGGGCGCTAACATGATGCGCCAGGCCGTGCCTCTGCTGCGCAGCGAGGCTCCCATCGTGGGAACCGGCATCGAGCAGCGCATGGCTTATGACAGCCGCACTCAGCTGCAGGCCGAGGGCGACGGCGTTGTCGAGTTTGTTGACGCCAGCGTGATCCGCATCCGCTATGACCGCACCGAGGACGAGGAGTTTGTATCATTTGACAGCGCTGTCAAGGAGTACAAGCTGCCCAAGTTCCGCAAGACCAACCAGAGCACGACCATCGACTTGAGGCCCATCTGCAATGCAGGTGACCGCGTCACCAAGGGCCAGATCCTCACCGAGGGTTATTCTACCCAGGACGGTGAGTTGGCACTGGGCCGCAACCTCAAGGTGGCTTACATGCCCTGGAAGGGTTACAACTATGAGGACGCTATCGTGATCAACGAGCGCCTGGTGCGTGAGGACATCCTTACCAGTGTTCACGTCGATGAGTACACCCTCGAGGTGCGCGAGACCAAGCGCGGTATGGAGGAACTCACCAACGATATCCCCAACGTGAGCGAGGACGCTACCAAGGACCTCGACGATCGTGGTATCATCCGCGTCGGTGCCCACGTCATCCCGGGCGATATCCTTATCGGTAAGATTACCCCCAAGGGTGAGAGCGATCCCACCCCCGAGGAGAAGCTGCTGCGCGCCATCTTTGGCGACAAGGCCGGTGATGTAAAAGACGCTTCGCTCAAGGCCAATCCGTCGCTCAAGGGCGTTGTTATCGGCACCCGCCTGTTTGCCCGCGCTATCAAGAAACGCATCCGTGGCGTGGATCCCGAGATCGCAGCGCTTGACGAGGAATATGCTGCACGCCAGGAAGAGCTGCGCGGCATCCTCATCGAGAAACTCAACACGCTCACCGAGGGACGCATCTCCCAGGGCGTGAAGAACTATATGGACGAGGAAATCGTGCCCAAGGGCGAGAAATTCACCCGCGAGATCATCCTGGGCATCGAGAACTTTGACAGCATCAACCTGAGCCGCTGGACTGCCGATTCTCACCGCAACGACCTCATTCGTGCCACGGTGATGAACTACCTGCACAAGAGCAAGGCATTTGAGGCCGAGCTCAAGCGCAAGAAGCTCGACATCAGCATCGGCGACGAGTTGCCCTCGGGCATCATGCAGCTGGCTAAGGTCTATATCGCCAAGAAGCGCAAGATCAGCGTCGGCGATAAGATGGCAGGTCGCCACGGTAACAAGGGTATCGTCTCGCGCGTCGTGCGTCAAGAGGATATGCCCTTCCTGGCCGATGGTACCCCCGTTGACCTCGTGCTGAACCCCCTGGGTGTGCCCTCGCGCATGAACCTGGGTCAGATCTTTGAGGCCGTGCTCGGTTGGGCCGGCCGTGAGCTCGACGTCAAGTTCGCAACCCCTATCTTTGACGGTTGCAGCTTGAATGACCTCAACGAGTGGACCGACAAGGCCGGTCTGCCCCGTGCAGGCACGACTCAGTTGTATGATGGTGCAACGGGTGAGCCGTTTGACCAGAAGGCAACCGTCGGTGTGACCTACTTCCTCAAGCTTGGTCACATGGTCGAGGACAAGATGCACGCCCGCTCGATTGGCCCGTACAGCCTCATTACCCAGCAGCCGCTCGGTGGTAAGGCCCAGTTTGGTGGTCAGCGATTTGGTGAGATGGAGGTTTGGGCTCTTGAGGCCTTTGGCGCTAGCCATGTGCTCCAGGAGATCCTTACCGTCAAGAGCGACGATGTCGTGGGCCGCAGCAAGGCCTATGAAGCCATCGTCAAGGGTGATCCCATGCCCACTCCCGGTATTCCCGAGTCACTCAATGTGCTGTTGCACGAGTTGCGTGGACTGTGTCTCAATGTGAAACTTGATTAATAACGCTTTCCTACTATGGCTTTCAAGAAAGATAATAAGATAAAGAACAATTTTACCAAGATTTCAATCAGTCTGGCTTCGCCCGACGAGATTTTGGAAAATTCCCATGGTGAGGTCCTCAAGCCCGAGACCATCAACTACCGCACCTACAAGCCCGAGCGTGACGGCCTGTTCTGCGAGCGCATTTTTGGTCCTGTCAAGGACTATGAGTGCCATTGCGGCAAGTACAAGCGCATCCGCTACAAGGGCATCGTGTGTGACCATTGCGGTGTCGAGGTGACCGAGAAGAAAGTGCGCCGTGAGCGCAGCGGACACATTGAGCTGGTAGTACCCGTGGCTCACATCTGGTACTTCCGTTCCTTGCCCAACAAGATCGGTTATCTGCTGGGTATCCCCACCAAGAAGCTCGACATGATTATCTACTATGAGCGTTATGTCGTTATTAATCCTGCTGGCGTGAAGTATGAGAACGGCACCGAGAGCCGTGAACTGCAAAAGTATGACCTCCTCACCGAGGACGAGTACGTCGCCATTCTCGACAAGCTTCCCAAGGAGAACCAGTCGCTGGAGAACGATAACCCCGACAAGTTCATCGCCAAGATGGGCGCCGAGGCCATCTATGACCTCCTCGCCGAGCTTGACCTGGACTCGCTGGCCAACACGCTGCGTGACCGTGCCTACAAGGAGAACTCACAGCAGCGTAAGACCGAGGCCCTCAAGCGCCTGCAGGTAGTGGAGTCATTCCGCGCCAGCAAGGGCATGAACAGGCCCGAGTGGATGATCCTCAAGGTCATCCCCGTCATCCCGCCCGAACTGCGTCCCTTGATTCCACTGGACGGCGGTCGCTTTGCCACCAGTGACGTCAACGACCTGTATCGTCGCGTCATCATCCGCAACACCCGCCTGAAACGACTCATCGAGATCAAGGCTCCCGAGGTCATCATGCGCAACGAGAAGCGCATGCTGCAGGAGGCCGTCGACTCGCTGCTTGACAACTCGCGCAAGTCGAGCGCCGTCAAGAGTGACGCCAATCGTCCCCTCAAGTCCCTGAGCGATAGCCTCAAGGGTAAGCAGGGCCGCTTCCGTCAGAACCTGCTCGGTAAACGTGTGGACTATTCAGCCCGCTCGGTTATCGTCGTGGGTCCTGAATTGAAGATGGGCGAGTGCGGTATCCCCAAGGATATGGCATCAGAGCTCTACAAGCCCTTCGTCATCCGCAAGCTCATCGAGCGCGGTATCGTCAAGACCGTCAAGAGCGCTAAGAAGATCGTTGACCGCAAGGAGCCCGTCGTTTGGGACATCCTTGAGAACGTCATGAAGGGTCATCCCGTGCTGTTGAACCGTGCGCCGACGTTGCACCGTCTGGGTATCCAGGCCTTCCAGCCCAAGCTCATCGAGGGCAAGGCCATCCAGCTGCACCCGCTGGCATGTACCGCATTCAACGCCGACTTTGACGGTGACCAGATGGCTGTGCACCTGCCCCTGGGCAACGAGGCTGTTGTCGAGGCCCAGATGCTCATGCTTGAGCCCCACAATATCTTAAATCCCGCCAATGGCGACCCCGTTACCGTCCCCTCACAGGATATGGTACTCGGTCTCTATTATATCACCAAGCTCCGCAAGGGCGACAAGGGCGAGGGACTGAAGTTCTACGGTCCTGAAGAAGCGCTCATCGCCTACAACGAGGGCAAGGTGGCCATGCACGCAATCATCAGTGTTGTTGCCGATGTGGTCAATGAGAATGGTGAGCACGAGCAGAAACTCATTGAGGAGACTTCGGTGGGCCGCATCATCTTCAACGAGACGGTGCCCTACGAGATCGGCTATGTCAACGAACTCATCTCCAAGAAGTCGCTGCGTAACATCATCACCCGCGTGATTCGCAACTGCGGTGTGCCCCGTTCGGCCAAGTTCCTTGACGATGTCAAGAACATGGGTTACTACATGGCATTCAAGGGTGGCTTGTCGTTTAACCTGAACGACGTGCTCATCCCCGATCGCAAGGCCGAGATCATCGCCGAGGGCGATGCCCGTGCCGAGCAAATCAAGATGGACTATGACATGGGTGCCATCACCGACAACGAGCGTTACAACCAGGTCATCGACATCTGGACCAACGTCAATACCGAGCTCACTAACGAGCTGATGAAGCAGATCACTGCCGACAAGCAGGGCTTCAACTCGGTATTCATGATGCTGGATTCGGGCGCTCGTGGTTCTAAGGACCAGATTCGTCAGCTTTCGGGTATGCGTGGTCTGATGGCCAAGCCCCAGAAGTCGGGTGTTGAAGGTGGTCACCAGATCATCGAGAACCCCATCTTGGCGAACTTCAAGGAGGGTCTGTCGGTGCTGGAGTACTTCATCTCGACCCACGGTGCCCGCAAGGGTCTTGCCGATACCGCGTTGAAGACCGCCGACGCAGGTTACCTGACCCGTCGTCTGGTCGACGTCGCCCACGATGTGATCATCAACGAGGAGGACTGTGGCACGCTGCGCGGACTCGTTTGCCGCGAGGTGCGCAACGGTGACCGCGTGGTCGCTTCGCTGGGTGAGCGCATCCTGGGCCGCGTGTCGGTTCACGATGTGATCGATCCTACTACCGGTGAGATTATCGTCGAGAGTGGTGAGGAGATTACCGATGCCGCTGCTGCGCGCATCGACAACTCGCCCATCGAGTCGGTCGAGATCCGTTCAGTCCTCACTTGTGAGGCTAAGCGTGGCGTTTGCGCCAAGTGCTACGGACGCAACCTGGCATCGCACCGCATGGTGCAGAAGGGTGAGGCCGTCGGCGTGATCGCCGCCCAGTCAATCGGTGAGCCTGGTACACAACTGACCCTGCGTACCTTCCACGCCGGTGGTGTGGCCAGCAACGCTTCGGCTGTATCCAATATCACCTCCAAGTATCACGGCCGCATCGAGATCGAGGACCTGCGCACCGTTCAGGACAAGGACGGCATCGACATTGTTGTTGGTCGTATGGCCGAGATGCAGATCAAGGATCCTAACACCAACATGGTGCTCACTCATGCCCCCATCGAGTACGGCTCCAAGCTGTTCTTCAAGCCCGGTGACATGGTAGCGCCCGGTGATAAGATCTGTGAATGGGACGCATTCAATGCTGTTATCGTCAGCGAAGTTAGTGGTACATTGCGCTTCAAGAACCTCATCGAGGGCGTGACCTATCGCGAGGAGTATGATGAGATCTCGGGCAATGCCGAAATCTTCATCATCGAGACCAAGGACCACAACCGCATCCCCGAGGCCGAGGTTGTTGACGCCGAGGGTAACATCGTGAAGTCCTACTCACTGCCCGTGCGCGCCCACCTCATGAAGAAGGACGCTGAGGAAATCACCGCTGGTGAGGTCTTCGTGAAGATTCCGCGCTCGTTCTCGGGTGGTGCTGGTGATATCACCGGTGGTCTGCCTCGTGTAACCGAGCTGTTCGAGGCCCGCAACCCGTCTAACCCTGCTATCGTGAGCGAGATCGACGGTGAGGTGACCTTTGGACGCATCAAGCGCGGTAACCGCGAGATCACTGTCAAGAACCGCATTGGTGAGGAGAAGAAGTACCTCGTGCCACTGTCCAAGCAGATTTTGGTGCAGGAGAACGACTTCGTGCGTGCCGGCACTCCGTTGTCCGACGGTGCCGTTACCCCCGCCGACATCCTGCGCATCAAGGGTCCCACGGCCGTTCAGGACTACATCGTTAACGAGGTTCAGGACGTTTACCGCACCCAGGGTGTAAAGATCAACGACAAGCACTTCGAGGTCATCGTGCGCCAGATGATGCGCAAGGTGCGCATCATCGATCCGGGCGACACCCGCTTCCTCGAGGAGCAGACCGTTGACAAGCGCGACTTCATGGAGGAGAACGACCGCATCTGGGGCAAGAAGATTGTCACCAACAGCGGTGACAGCGAGGAGGTCCAGAACGGACAGATTATCACTGCCCGCAAGCTGCGCGACATCAACTCGTCGCTCAAGCGCCGTGACATGAAGCTTGTCGTCGTGCGTGACGCCGTTCCCGCTACCAGCGAGCAGATCCTGTTGGGTATCACCCGTGCCGCCCTGCAGACGAGCAGCTTTATGTCGGCTGCATCGTTCCAGGAGACCACCAAGGTGCTCAACGAGGCTGCCATCAACGGTCGCGTGGATTATCTCGAGGGCATGAAGGAGAACGTGATTTGCGGTCACCTTATCCCCGCCGGTACCGGCCTGCGTGAATACCAGACCCTGGTTGTCGGTGACAAGAACGAGATGGCGCTTGCCGAGCAGGCCCGTCAAGAACGTGAAATGGCCGAATCCTAACGCTGTTAGGCTTCGTACAGAATAAGTGAATTAAGGAAAGAAAAGAAATAATCGTATATTTTCCATAGTTAATTTGTTTATTGAGACTCCAGTCCGCTGTGAAGGCGCACTGGAGTTTTTTTTCGTGTTTATCAATCAGGCGGCAGCCACCTGAGGGCGTTAATTCCCGCTCAGCCTTTTTTCACATATAATTACCATGAATTATCCATTAATTATAAGATCAATTCATGATAATTACACGTGAAAAATTTTTTTAAACACGAATTACGCGAATTAATTGAAAGCTGTCGCGCTCTTAGCTGTCCACGAATTAAACGAATTAAGCTAATTGGCATCCGCACTCTATTTTAAACACGCATTACGCGAATTAAAAGGGGTCGCCGCAGGCGACGGGGTTGAGGGGTCATCTTTATCCCCCTGTGAATCAATCTCACTCGCTGCACTCGTTCGCTTGATTTACAGGGGGTTACTCAAATGGTCGCCCTTCGGGCGTCTGCCTGCTGCCCCTGTGGTGCTGACGCCCGTGAGGGCGGCTCGTTGAGTACCCCCCCGAGGTGACCGAATGAACGAGCGTAGCGAGAGAATCGGTCAGCACGGGGGAAAGAAAACCTACCGAAAATGTCGCCTGCGGCGACCCCTCCTATCTCAATAAATTCGTGGAAATCAGTGAATTTGCGTTATAATATTATAAAAATTGTCGTTCTTGTCCTTCTTGTCTTCCAGCCTAAAACCTTCGCGTCTTAGCGACTTTGCGTGGGGCCAGTTGTCGAATGCCCCTAAAGCCTAAACTGTTTTCACGTTATTTATAGGCTTTTAGTGGCCTTAATTGAGGCGATGGTGTTATCTTTGCGGCACCAAAAACAGTTTGAGATATGATATTCAATAAAATACTCATGCAGGTTCCCGTGATGGCCCCTGACACCGCCGCCGCCAATAAGATCCAGCAGGCGACCAACGCCGTTACGGCCCAGGTGGACTCGCTGGCGACCAAACTCTCGCCCGACTCCATCGCAGCGATGACCCCCGAGAAATTGGTGAACAAGTTCAAGTATCTAGACCTAGGTAGCTTGGTGACCTCGCTCTCCAGCCAGATTATCTCGCTGGGCTTGCGCATCCTGGCGGCCATCGTGCTGTTCTATCTGGGCAAATTTATCATCAACAAGATCTATAGCCTGGCGCGGGCCGTCATGGTGCGCAAGCAGTTTGACCGCTCGTTGACCTCGTTCCTGCTCAGTTTCATCAAGATCACGTTGCTGTTCCTGCTCATCATCACTGTCATCGGGGTGCTGGGCATCGAGACCAGCTCGTTTATCGCCATCTTTGCCAGTGCCGGTGTTGCCATCGGTATGGCCCTGAGCGGCACATTGCAGAACTTTGCCGGCGGTGTGCTCATCCTCTTGCTCAAGCCCTACAAGGTGGGTGATTATATCGAGTTTGGTGATTTGAAGGGAACTGTGCGCGAAATCCAGATTTTCAACACGGTCATCAACACCTATAACAATGACCGCATCGTCATCCCTAATGGTGGACTTGCCACCAGTTCGCTGAAGAACTTCAGCGCCGAGCCTTACCATCGTGTGGAGTGGCGCGTGGGCATTAGCTATGGTGATGACGTGGATACAGCGCGCAAGGTCGCCCTCGACATCCTTGCTGCCGACCCGCGTATCGTGCACACCGACACCGATGTAAAAGAGACCGAGGAGCAACCCGAGGAATCACCTGTCGAGGAGGAGAAGAAGCCTGAATCCTGGTGGCAACGCCTCTTCCACTGGCACCGCCGCCGCACCGAGGAACGCCGCGAGAATGAACAGGCCCGTTTGGCCGCCCTGATTCCCAAACCCAATTACTCGCCGAGCGTGAACGTCGAGAGTTTGGACGATAGCCAGGTGACGCTCATCGTGCGTGCATGGACCGAAATCGCCAACTATTGGGACGTGCTCTATGGGGTCAACGAGCAGATTTACAAGCAGTTCCCGCAGCATGGCGTCCACTTCCCCTTCCCGCAGATGGATGTACACGTTAATAGTTAGGAGTGAGGAGTTAGAAGTTAGGAGTTTACAGTTAATAGTTAACAGTGAACAGTTAATAGTTAATAGTTATGAGAGCTGGTGTGAATTTGGGATTGTTGGCGGTGATGGCGTTGCTTGCGTTTGGAACGGGTAGGGCACAGATGGTGACCACCATGACCAACGAGAACCTGAAGGTGCCACAGGGCATGAAGCCCCAAGAGGTGAAGCCCGAGGGGCCCTTCCTGGCCGATGTGGATACCGAGACGCCCTATTTCCAGTGTATCGATTCGGCACAGGTCTATCTCGACAGCCATGATTGGCCGCTGGCCGAGCGCTGGCTGGTAAAGGCCGTCCAGACCGACCCCGAGAACCCCAGCAACTCAATGGTGCTGAGCAATATCGCCACCTTGCAGCGCTATCAGGGTAAGCTTGCCGAGGCCGTGAAGAACTACTCGCTCGCCCTTGACTTGACACCTCATGCTGTGACCCTGTTGCTCAACAGAGCCGCCCTGCTGGTGCAGATGGATAGCGTGCAACGGGCTATCGCCGACTTTGAGCGCGTGCGAGACCTCGACCCCTATAACACCGAGGCGCGTTACTCGCTGGGCGTGCTGGCGATGGAGCGTGGCGACACCAAGCAGGCCGAGGACCTGTTTAACGAGATCAAGCGCATCAACCCCAACTCGGGACTCTATAACGAGGGCATGGCGCTGCTGTACAAACGCTCAGGAAATTATGGCCGCGCCGCCGAACTGTTTTCCCAGGTCATTAAGGTCAAGGCCAATGCCCAACTGCTGGGGCACCGCGCCGACTGCTACCTGTCGATGAAACGCCTCAACCAGGCCGAGGAGGACATACGCGCCGCCCTCGAGATGGACCCCGAGGACGGCTACCTCTACCTGCTGCGTGCCAAATTGAACAAACTGCGCTTCCAGCGCGACGACATGAACCGCGACATCGACACCGCTGTCTCCCTCGGCCTGAGCCGCGACTACATCAACCGCATGCTACAAGAGAAATGAAATAAATAATCCTTGAATTATTTGTTGGATAAGAATTCTCTCCCTATCTTTGCACTTCCAAATCGTGCAAGTTCTGGCGCTTGCATTTAACCATTGCAAGTTATGACACTTGCACTCGGTTGATGCGAGTTGTGGCACTTGCATTAGGCGGAACGATGCTCTAAAAATAAATAGGGACATGAATTAATATAAGGTAAGCGTTATGGATAAGTTATATGCTGCAATATCGGCTGACATCGTTGCTTCGACCTCATTGTCCAGAAAGGCGTTAGTGGAACTCACCACAGGCATTAAACAAGTGCTGAATACGGCCTCTGCCAGTTATCTGGGGTTCTGGGGCCGTTTGGTCAAGGGCGATAGCATAGAGTGCGTGATGGAGCGACCAGGCGATGCCCTGCGTGTGGCACTGCTGCTCAAGTCCTATATCAAGTCCTTTGTCCCGTCTGATGGCGTTGCCGATAGCAAGTTCAAGCACTTCGGCCTGCGTTTAGCCATCGGCATCGGCGAGTTGCGCCTGATAGATAAGGAATTGGACATGATGGATGGTGAGGCCATCTATTTGTCGGGCCGAGCGCTTGCCGATATGCAAGACAAGACTGCCGACAGTCTTCAGATTGTGATGAGTCGCGATGTGACTAATGGAGCTTTGGCGGTAATTGCCATGCTGCTCAACCAGACGATCAACAAGGCGACACGTCGCCAGTGCGAAACTTTATTCCATAAGTTGCAGTGCAAGATTGACGCTGAGGTTGCTCAACGAATGCACATCTCACGTTCTGGTGCCAATAATAACCTGCGCAACATGGGGTGGGAAGCCATTGAGCGGGCCATAAGATATTTTGAACAGTTAGACTTTGATAGACAACAGCCATGATGGGACAATTATTCTTGAATCTGCTGCTTGCCCATGTGATTGGAGACTTTTACTGCCAGACTGGGCGTTCCTGCACGGGCAAGCGTGAGCAAGGATTAATGGGTATCGACCTGTATGTCCATGCCGGCATCATTCTCGAGCTCTCGTGGCTCATGGCGTGGTCGTGGGCGTTCTGGTGGGCTGCCCTGCTCATCGGGGTGGTGCACTTGTTTATCGATGCTGGCAAGGCTGCGTTTGAACGCAATTTCAAGATAGCAGGCACAGCCATTCATGCCACTCGCTATGCCGTTTTGCCCTTTGTCATCGATCAGGTGATCCACGTTGCTATGATCGCCTTCGTGGCCTGGTGGTGGCTGCAATATAATGACTGGAGCCAGTTCGCCTGGGCGCAGACTGACTGCCTCATGATGGCATTGGTGCTGCTATTATGCTGGAAACCCGCCAACCTGTTGACCAAACACATTCTCCATTATTGCCAAGTGGCGGTACTCCAGGAACAGCCCGAGCAGACAAACTTCAAGTCGGGTGCGCTCATCGGCACGTTGGAGCGTTGGCTCATCGTTTTCTTTATGGCAATCCAGCAATATGAGGCGATAGGCTTCCTTGTCGCCGCCAAGTCTATTTTACGCTTTAGCGAGACCAAAGAGAGTGAGAAATCCGAGTATGTCCTTGCTGGCACTCTGGTGAGCATCGCCATTGCCGTCGCCTGTGGCAGCCTCATCTTGGCCATCAGTTGACGTTGCTAGCATGGTTTCATGATTATGATTTTTTGATTGATATGAGAAAGAAAAAAGATATTCCGGTAATTGAGAATTTTGAGATAACGGGTGTGGCAGCCGAGGGCAAAAGCCTGGGCCGCTGGAACGACCTGGTGGTGTTTGTGCCTTTTGGTGCGCCAGGCGACGTGATTGACCTGAAAATCGACCGCAAGAAGCACAGTTTTGCCGAGGGCCACATTGACCGCTTGGTCAAGCCCAGCCCCCTGCGTGTCGCGCCCATGTGTGAGCACTTCGGCGTGTGCGGCGGCTGCAAGTGGCAGCATCTACCCTATGAGTACCAGTTGCAGTGCAAGCAGCAGCAGGTGGTTGACGCCATGGAGCGCATCGCCAAGGTGCCTATCCCTGCCATCAACCCGATTCTGGGCTCGGCTCAAACCACCCATTACCGCAACAAGCTGGAATACACGTTCTCCAACAAGTGCTGGCTCACGCGCGAGCAGTTGGAGAGTGGGGAAGAGTTCCCTGACCGCAATGCGGCGGGTTTCCACATCCCTGGCGCCTTTGACAAGGTGCTCGACATCAAGCGCTGCTGGCTGCAGGACGACCTCAGCAACGAGCTGCGCCTGTTTATCCGCAACTATTGTGTCGAGAAGGGCTACTCGTTCTATGACATCCGCGGGCAACAGGGCTTCATCCGCATGACCATGACGCGCACGGCTAGTACGGGCGAGGTGATGCAGGTCATCGTCTTCGGCGAGGACAATCCCGCCGCCATCCAGGACGTGATGAGCGCCGTGCATGAGCATTTCCCGCAGATTACCTCGCTGCTCTATGTCGTCAACCTCAAGGTCAACGACTCGCTGGCCGACCAGGAGTTTATCACCTTCAGCGGCCGTGATTACATCGAGGAGGAGATGGAAGGACTGCGTTTCCGCGTGGGCCCCAAGTCGTTCTACCAGACCAACTCCCGTCAGGCTTATGAACTCTACAAGGTGGCCCGCCGCATGGCCGCATTGACGGGTGATGAGCTGGTATATGACCTTTACACCGGCACGGGCACCATCGCCAACTTTGTCGCCCGACAGGCCCGTCAGGTCATCGGCATCGAGTATGTCCCCGAGGCCATCGAGGATGCCAAGCTCAATTCTCGCGTCAACGGCATCGAGAACACCCTGTTCTATGCTGGCGACATGAAGGACGTGCTCACCGACGAGTTTATCGCCGAGCATGGCCGCCCCGAGGTGATGATCATCGACCCGCCCCGCGCCGGTATGCACGAGGACGTCGTCCAGGTCATCCTCAACGCCGAGCCCCAGCGCCTCGTCTATGTGAGCTGCAACCCCGCGACCCAGGCGCGCGACATCGCCCTGCTCGATGAGAAATACCGCGTCGTGGAGATTCAGCCCGTGGATATGTTCCCCCACACCCACCACGTCGAGAACGTCACCCTGCTGGAACGCAAATAACGATTGATAGCTATCGAGAGAAAGAGGTGCCGCATTCCCACAATGCGCCACCTCTTTTCATAACTCCCATCCAATATATCTATTAACTATTCACTCTAAACTGTTAACTCTAAACTGTTAACTATTAACTCTTAACTCTTAACTCTTAATTGCCCAGCAGCATGTCGATGAGGGTTGTGACATCCTTAATGCCGACGATGCCGTCGCCATCCACGTCGGCCCATGCGGGCAGTTCGTCGCCGCCGAGCAGCATGTCAATCAGGTTGGTCACATCACTGATGGCGATGTTGCCGTCGCCATTGATGTCACCAGGACCAGCCCCGATAAACGGCACGATGTGAGTGAAGAGCCCCCAACTGGCATGACTCTGGTAGGTCTCCAGCGACTCAAACGGAACATAAAGTGTTGCCTGCTCATAAATGTTGCCGTAGTACGAAAAGAAAGCCCCATTTTGAGCGGGCGGCGTTGTTGCTTGACAAGTGACCTTGGTGAGGTTTTCGCAGTAACCAAATGCATTATCACCAATAGAGGTAACTGAACCAGGAATGGTAATGCTCGTTAGGGCGGTGCCGTTGAATGCTTCTGAGCCGATTGTGGTAACCGTGTTAGGAATTGTCACGCTAGTAAGAGCTTCGCAACCATTAAACACAGCGTCGTTGATGGATGTGATAGAATTGGGAATAATCACACTTTTTAGGCCGCTGTATTGGAATGCTTCAGAGCCGATTGAGGTTACGGAGTTGGGGATGTCGATGCTCGACAGGTTGAAGCAATAACTAAACGCACCATTACCGATAGTTGTGACATTGTTAGGAATAGTGACATGTTTCAAACCACACATAAAGAACGCCCAGTCGCCAATGGAAGTGAGTTCGTCGCTCAAAGTGATGTTTTGTAGATTTGAACAATAATAAAAAGACCTATTCCCAATAGCCTTGACACTATTTGGAATGATGAGATCGGTAAACGAGCAACCCGTGTAATAGCCAAAACCTGAGTATGCATCACCAGCGAACGCGTCATTTGCAATTGCAGTCACGGTCGGTGGAATGGTTGTGCTGTTAAACCCCACGACAAGCGTGTTGGTCGCAGTCTCGATAATCGCGTTGCAGTTATCGCGGGAGTCATAGACGGGATTGTTCTCATCGACTTGCACATTCAGGTTATAGCAATCGGCAAACGCGCCGTCCTCGATGGTAGCTACCGACGCGGGGATAAAGATGCTGCCGCTCTCGATGGTGGCATGTATGAATGCACGATTGCAAATGGTTTTAAGCGTGTTGGGCAACGTGATGCTCGCCAATGCACAATTGATAAAAGCATAGTTATCAATGCCCTCGACGGTATAGGTGATGCCATCATACTCAACTGTGGGAGGAATGATTACATCGCCAGCGTATGGACCGACACTGTTCAGCTCCCAACCAAACGGTTCGGTATAATCATAATCATAGGTGTCGTTCAAGCTCACAATGACTGTGGAATCACTTGTGATTCGATAATAAATCCCATCGGCTCCAAAGTCCGCAATCTGCACGTGATACATTTCATCTGGATCTTGAATTACAAAATTTAAGCAGACGATATCGCTATCGATTTTCCCTGGGCTAGTAGCATATGTTTCCAATTGATATCTACCTATCGCATTGAAACAAAGGGGCCCATCATATATCATCCAATCTGTCCATTCGCCTTCTTCAAATGCAAAGCGCCAATAGATCGCATCGGTTTCGGGATCCACGGGTTCGATTACAATGGTTGCAATGCCATTATATTCATCTAGATTATAATTAATCATTGGGTAATCTGTCTTGTCTTGACCGTTTACGTTTAATGCGATGAATATCCCAAAAAGTGTAAAAAGAATTTTTTTCATTGTCTTATAATGTTTTAAATGTTTTAGATATTACTAATTAGTTGATTGAGAAAAACAAAGGAGGTGAACCCGTCGGCTGGCGCCGTGGCCCACCTCCCTAACCACAAGTTAAAATTGAATCTTCAATCACTGGCCGCCCAGCAGCTTGTCGATGAGGGTTGTGACATCCTTGATGCTGACGGCATTGTCACAGTCAACGTCGGCAAATGGGGGCACCTCATCGTCGCTCAGCAAGAAGTCAATCAGGCCTGTAGCATCACCGATGCTGAAGATGCCGTCACCATTGAGGTCGCCGGGTTGGGGCTGTTCGATAGCAGTGCCCGTCACGTTCACGGTAACAGAGCAGCCGCCCTTGATGTGCGAGAAGGTAATCGTCGCATTGTGGGTGCCGAGAGTTAAGGGACGATAGATGATCTTGACATCACAGGTCTTGGCGATGGAACTGCTCCTGGTGATCACCACGCTGAAGCAATTATCACCACTGATCGTGTAGAAGTAACCCATGCCTTCACCGGGCGCAACTTGGCTTACAGGGTCATTACCAGCTGCCGGGCTCCTCACTACGGGCGTGTTGGGGTCGTAGGGAATCTCGGCGTCAGGGATGTTGATGGTGCCGCTGATCGATGAGAACCAGCCAACATAGGCGGTCATCTCGTTGAACTTAGGCATTTGTGTGGCCCTATAGATATTGGACGTGATGGGAATGACCACGTCTTCGGCATCTGGGCTTGAAATGGTGAGCGTTGCTGTCTCGGCATAGGGGTTGTGAGGCGAGAGCATCACACTAATGAGCATGCCCATGGCCGCCTGTTCGGGCGTGATGGTGCTGGGTGAGACGCTAAATTGGTCAAACTGGTCGTCGCTGATGCTCAGGGTCATGTCCTCGGTAAGGTTGGTACCATAGACCATGAATGTTTTATAGGCGTTATATCCGACCACAACATCGCCAAAGTCAATTGCTTCAACGTTGGCGGTGATTACTGCGGGCTCACCGTTAGCGCCCTTGAAGGAGGCGTTCCCCGTTACAGGCGATGCCCAGCTGGCCGTCGTGGCAAGGCACATCGCAATGATGAATAAGTATAGGTCTTTTTTCATAATTGATAATTATTTTAGGGATGAAACAAATTGATTATTCTGTTCTTTTATGCTAATGATTCAGCCGTTTGTTCTCACGCCAAGGCGCAAAGACGCAAAGGTTTTATCTTATAGCTTGTTTGTGGTAATGTAAGATGTACAATTGTTATTGCAATGATTAATGATGGTATGATAACATATCTCATTTGTTGGGATTCATTTGATTGAATATTAACATCTTAGCGTCTTGGCGTCTTGGCGTGAGGTGTTTCAGAAGACGTTTCGCCGAATAGTGACCTTTTATGCTGTAAAAGTCGGTTACAGCTGGGTCTTCTCGACAAGGAAGCCGTCGAGCATGTTAACGATGCGGTGGGCGTAGGACGCGTCGCGCTGCGAGTGGGTCACCATCACGATGGTGGTGCCGTCGTCGTTGAGCTCGGCCAGCAGATCCATCACCTCCTTGCCGTTGCGGGAGTCAAGGTTTCCCGTGGGCTCGTCGGCAAGGATGAGCCTGGGGTTGCAGATGACCGCCCTGGCGATGGCCACGCGCTGCTGTTGGCCGCCCGATAGCTCGTTAGGGTTGTGCTTGGCCCTGTGGGCGATGCCCAGGCGGCGCAGGGTCTCGGTCACGCGCGTTTTACGCTCATCGGGCTTCACGCCCATGTACTTGAGCGGCAGCTCCACGTTTTGTTCCACATTGAGTTCATCGATGAGGTTAAAGCTCTGGAAGATAAAGCCGACTTTCCCTTTGCGCAGGGCTGTGCGCTGGCTCTCCTTGAGTCCTGACACCTCCACGCCATCGAGCAGGTAATTGCCCTCGCTGGGGTTATCGAGCAGTCCTAGGATGTTGAGCAACGTGGTCTTGCCGCAGCCTGATGGACCCATGATGGCGACAAATTCGCCCTCGTCGATCTCCATATTGATGCCACCCAGGGCGACAGTATAGACGTCACTGTAGTGGAACACTTTCTTTAAATTGCTGATCTGTATCATATCTTTATTGTCGATTATTCAGTTTTAATAGTTGAAGCGGGATTCTTGCGGGCCGCGAGCCAGCTCTGCAGGGCGACGGTACCCAGCATGATGCCGCCCACAAGCAGCAGGCTCAGCGGGAATATCCACCAGTGGATGGCAGTGCGGTCTTTAAAAATAGTCAAAGTCTCCACGCCAAAATACCACGCGATTGGGGCCGCCAGCGCAAAGCACAAGAGGATGATCAGTCCGTAACGGCGGCACAACATCCACACGATCTCGCTAGTCGTGGCGCCAGCCACCTTGCGGATGCCGATTTCCTTGCGGCGATACTCGGTCTCAAACATCGTTAGGCAGAACAGCCCGACAAGCGTGATGGCAATGCAGACAAAGCCGATGATAAACATTTGGCGGAAGAATCTCAGCTCTGTATCATAGCTTTTTGCCACACAGTTGTCATAGGGATTCAGCGCTCTTTCAGCATAAAACTTTTGCAATATGCCATTGGCTTGTTGACGGGTATCCTCAAGGTTAGCTCCATCTGCTACACGCAAGATCAGGTGAGAGAATATCACGTCATCTTTCGGGTTGAGTATGAATGCAAACGGTTGGTTGATACTGACTTGCATTGTGCCATAGTGAATATTCTCACACACGCCGATAACTGTCACGCTGTCGGCTTCCTCAATGATGGCATCGGTCGAGATCTTGTCTCCCAGTTTCAGCCATGGCCATTGCTGTCGAGCGGCCTCGTTGATGATAACCACTGCCGAATCGTCATCGGCAAAATCTCGACCCTCAATGACTTTAATGCCCATGGTGCGCATGTAGTCTTGGTCGGTGTGGGTGAAGTAATAATCCATCTGATGGCCATGGTGTGTGCTCTGCACTTCATAGTGTCCATCGGTAGATGCTAACAGAATCTCGGCAAACGAAACGCCCTCAATGCCTGGCAACTGGCGCAAATTGCTTTCCAGCTCCTCAGCTTTGGTTGGTTCGATATACCTCAAGTTACTGTACAGGAGTTGGTTTTTGTCAAATCCGTAGGGCTTGTTAAATATATGGTAATTCTGCAAGAAAAGGATACCCACATAGATGAACATGAGCATCGAAACAAACAACTGCACACACACCAGTGCGGTGCGCAACTTGCGTCCTTGAGGTGTCAGCCCGAAAGCTCCTTTTAGCGCTTTGGCCGGTTGAAACGATGTCGCAAAAATGGCTGGATAGATGCCAGCAACGATGCCCACAACTATGGCAATGCCCAACATGAGCAGCGCTACTCCCCAGTGGTTAGGTAAGGACAGGTCGCCAGTTAACGGCATATTGGAAATGTGTAATGTCGGCAACACTTGACACAGGGCTATTCCCACGATGCAGGTAACGACCGACACAATCACACACTCGGCCACGATGCAAATCCTGAGGAAGCGGCGTTTGGCACCCAGCACAAGCCGCGTGTTGAGGCCGCGTACTCGGGTGGGGCTCTCGGCTAGCGTGAAGTTCAAGAAATTGATGATGGCGACAAGGATGAGGAAAAGGCATGCCAGTGCCAGGATTAAGGGCATAAAACCAACGCCGCTTTCTCCAGACGTGTGGGTCGATTTCTGGAAATAGCTCTCGTCTAGTGGTGTGAACCTGAAGTTTGTGGTTTTGATTTTTTCCAGTTCATTATCCAGATTTCTCACATTTTCTGTGAATTCATCACGGTTTGCGTTGATGTAATCCAGGATGCCCTTCTTGAGCTTAATCTCAAGGTCGTTCAGGTCATCGGGCACTTCGGCAAACTTGACGTAACATCTGTACTGAGCATTGAGTGAGTATTTTTCATACTCTTCCATGCGCCTGTAAATACAGTTGCTGATTTCGCTGTTATCGGGGAAATCCTGATAAACGCCTCGCACCGACTGCGTGATGAGCTTCCTGTTGCCTAGTGAGTCGACTCCCACGCAATACATGGTGTCTCTCACTTCCTGGATATTCCCGTTTTGATCTTTGGTATACTTGACGACATCGGTTGTGCCGAAATACTCCATGGCGATGCTGGCAGGGATGACAAGACCACTATAGTCATTTTCATCTTCGTCATCCCACTCGATTTTGCCGTTAACGGCGCGACTGGCAAATGTGCTGATAGCTTTGGGGCTACAATAGATTACCTCATATTCCTTATAGCCCTTTTCATTACTATATTGATAGGGGGTGCTGTAGTTTTCAAATAGCGCCAATGACTCTATTTCGTCACGCATCGGTCTCAGCGCCTCGCCAAAGCATTGGCACACATTATCGTTATAATCCCATACTTTCTTATAGATGAAATTGTTATCCAGGCGGTAGAGCCGCTCGTGATTCACTAATTCGCGGTTGTAGGTCCTCTGATAGATGATTTGGGTCATCAGCAGGTAGAATAGGGCAAACGCTATAATGAGGCCAACGACGTTAAGTAGCGTCGCTAGCTTAAAACGCTTTGCCATATAAATGATATTTCTTAAGATATCTGTCATGCCATTTGTTGGGGAGAAACTATATACATTTCTGTTTTTTTACTCATGCAAATTTATCGCTTACAAGTCGGTAAAAACAATTTTTTGAGCATCAAAATCACGATTCGTCACATTTTTTTTAGAAAAGTGTCTAATTTTTTTACACTTTTGAAAATTTTTCGAGAAAAACACTGTTAAAATATGTAAATGCCGTAACACGAATAGTCATGCTTCATTAAATTTGCATACAGATTTTTTTTAAAAAGTGTTCCCAGTGGCTAGATGTATAGGTTAGTATTGTTTAAACTGCTGATGCAATATGTTTTCTGGTGTACTTGACCCTACCGACCACAATGTTAAACAAATAAAGCTTATCATTATGAAAAAGTATTATTTTGCACTTTTCTGCGCGTTAATGGCAGCGACAAGCGCCATGGCGGCCCCACAATCGGGTGACCGCATTGTCGCGGCCCAGGCGCTCGCTGTTGAATGGGACGATGTGGCATTTCGCCCCATGGTGGATGAAGCAACTAATAATGTGGGCTTGAATGCTCAATTAACCCCGAGCGAGGATGAGAATGTATTTATCCTCAGTGGCTTGTGTGGAATGTTTAATATCCCCGTCCATGTGGATTACACCACTGGCAAGGCATGGATCGAAACCGGCACACCGCTCGATGCTTATACCGACCAATTTGATCGTAATGTAGTGAAAACCATCTATGCGATGCCCGAACAGTGGCTGATGGATGGTGAGGCCGACATGAACGCCAACCTCTATGGTTCGATCCTTGAAGATGGCTCGATAGCCTTTGATGGCGGTATTGTATTCCTGGTCAGTGAATCAACGGCAGAGGAAGCAACTTGGATGAGTACACCGCTCTTGCGCAACATGCGCCTGCTGGTGCCCAATGCCATCCATCAATTCACGCTTGTGAATGAACCCCTTGAGCAAGAGGCTATTGACCCGGCAGAGTCTTCCTCCAGTACACAGCTGGAATCTGGCGAGGCAAGGAAGAATGTTTTAAGGGCCGCTTTGGTAGAGCTTGTTGGTGGAAGTGGCAGGGCTGAGACACAAGGCGGAAGAAAGCATAGACCAAAAGACCCCGGTGATGCAGGCACCTGTGGCTTTGGCGATCTTGGTAATCTAGTGGTGTCATCAGTGGGTGCACCCAGCGGTGGTGGAGTGATTGCATCGCGCCCAGTTCTCCCGTTTAATCCTGGTGACATGTCTCAGCCCTTTGAGTTTACCGATTCTGCTGGCCGCAAACCGATTAAACCTCGTGAAGTGAAACCTTGTGGTGGTGGATTACTTGACCTTGTAGTAGCAAATCTTCGCCCGAATAATGGTGACGTTGTTCGTTCTCCCCAAAATAACCGCAACGAGAATTCCAACGACGCTTTAGATTTGACAAAATCAGGATACCACCAGAGGCCAGTAGATCCTAAAAACCCCAAGGGTTGTAGTGAACCTGCTCCATGGCTGACTTTATTGGTGGAATCGTTACTGCCTAATCGATTTAACCCTAACCCCAGTGTGGCTAGCAGTAAACCGGCTGATGAGCAGTTCTCGGTACCCGTATATGTCTTCCAGAATCCTGAAGACAACACAATTACGGTGTACAACCTCTATGGCGAGGGTGGTGTGACGACCTGCACGATTGTGCCGGAAGAGCGCAAGTTGAGTATCGCTGACGCCACCGAGTTGATTGACCAGTTGTTGGCCGCGGGCAACAATGGCTCCACCGAATTGAACAACACCATTCCCGATATGAATGAGGACGGCAAACTCAACATCAACGATGTCACTGCATTGATCGATATGCTGCTCCAGAGTGCAGAATAAGTCGTAACAGCTAGGACCGATATAAGTGATTCAGGCGCCTCCATCCCAGAGGCGCCTGAATCGTTCTTGTTTTCCAGTAGCTTGATTGAATCTGGCAGGCATTGCTTGAAAACGCTTTCTTTCTCTCTAACTTTGCATCATTCTCGGTTCATCGTCTTCAGGCTTTGCCCGCATTGGCGACCCGATTGCGCCAACTTTAAAACATGTAATACTTATTAACTCCTAAATCGTTATGAAAAAATTATTCTGCAATCTTGATGAATTTGAGGGATGCGATATGATTAGTAATCGCTATGTCGTCTTTAGATTTTGATTTGCGGTCATCCAAATAGCTATGAGGTGTCAAATCCTTAGAGCCAAGCTGTAACGATGCTTGATACAATCGTGATAACAGCTATTGCAATCATTGTTGCGGTGGCGATAAATGCTTGTGGTTTCATAATCCTATCAGTTTAATTGTTATTAAAGTGAATAACATCTTCGAGTGCCGGTACAACCCGTTGCTCCTTGTTGTTGATGCAAATTTAGAGCCATCAGGTCTCTTGTCAATGATTTTTTGACCCAAAATCGCCGATTGTCTAATTTTTTTACAGTAAAGTGTCTAATTTTTTTACACTTTTGCTCAAAATGGGTAAAATTAGTGTGCAAAAAGTGGCTTATTATTCTTTTTAAGGACAGCGTGGTCGGTGATTCAACTTTTATTTGTATCTTCGCTGCCATTATGAATGATTATGGTACTATACTTGTTATCGACGACAACGAAGCGATTCTCACGGCACTGAAGTATTGTTTGGCAGGGACTTTTTCCCGCATCTTTACCTTGACCTCGCCCGACACGGTTCTGTCGCTATTAAAGCAGGAGGAGGTGAACATCATCCTGTTGGATATGAATTTCACCTTGGGCGTGAACAGTGGGCAAGACGGATTGCTGTGGTTACAGGCCATCCGCAAGCATTTCCCTGATATCCCTGTGGTGCTGATTACGGCTTATGCCGACGTGCAGCTGGCAGTGCGCGGACTCAAGCGCGGTGCAGCCGACTTCATCACCAAGCCTTGGGACAATGATGAGCTGGTGCGCAAACTCAAGGATGTGCTTGAGGCGGCCAACGAGGTGATCACTCTCGACGAGGTGGAGGCCGACCACATCCGCCGCGCCCTCGACCGTTGCCACGGCAACCTGAGTAAAGCGGCCGATATGCTGGGCGTCACCCGTCAGACGTTGTATAACAAGATGAAGAAACTGCAATGAGCCCTACCGATTGGACCGTTTTGGGCATCATTGTCGTGGCGCTTGTGCTGTGGTTTTGGCACCACCAGCGCAAGTTGAAGCATCGTGCGTGGTTGATGCAAGAAGCGATACACAACCGCGATTTCACCTTGCGGCTGCCCACGCACTTCCTCTTCAGTGGCGAGCGCGCCCTCATGCAGACGCTCAACCAGCTGGGCGAGCACGTGCGCGAGCAGGTCAACCTGGGTGAGGTCGAGTCATGGGAGAAGCTCACACGCGTGCTTACCCACGAGATCATGAACGCCACCGCCCCCATCGCCAGCATTAGCCAGTCGATGCTTAACAGTCCAGCCATTAAGGAGTCAGGATTGGAGGAGGGCATCCTCGCCATCCATAACACCGTCCAGCACCTCAACTCGTTTGTTGACGGTTACCGCAAGTACTCCGAGTTGCAGAAACCCAAGCCGCAGCAAGTGGACCTGATCGAGGTCATCAACGAGGTGCAGAGCCTGTATCAGGATCTGACATGGAGAAACGACCTCCCCGAGAGCGCGATGATCGAGACCGACCCCAACCTGTTGAGGCAAATCCTCATCAATCTCATTAAAAACGCCATCGAGGCGGGGGCCAAGACCATGGGGATGGAGTGTAGCCGCTCCAAGGAGGGCCGCACCCTGCTATACGTGGGCAATGACGGCGCGCCCATTCCCGCCGAGGCCCGCTCATCGATTTTCATCCCCTTCTTTACCACCAAGCGTCAAGGCAACGGCATCGGCCTGTCGTTGAGCCGTCGCCTCCTCACCCTGCAAGGCGGCATGATGTCACTACTCGACGTGCCCCGTCAAGGTTTCCCCACCACTTTCCTCCTAGAATTCCCCGTATAACAAGTTCCCTCCTGCCCTCTAGATCCTCTAGATAATCTAGTTCCTCTAGTTCCCCTAACCCCTAAAACCTAAAGCCTAAAAAGTGTGGCACCACCTCCCGGCGCCACACCCGAATTAGTCCTTAGTCGCTAGTCATTGTTAACTATTAACTATTAACTATTAACTATTAACTCCCTAAAAGTCTGTCGATGAGGGTTGTGACATCCTTGATGCCGATGATGCCGTCGCCATCCACGTCGGCCCATGCGGGCAGTTCGTCACCGCCGAGCAGCATGTCAATCAGGTTGGTCACATCACTGATGGCGATGCTACCGTCGCCATTGATGTCGCCAGGCCCAGCCCCGATAAATGGAACAATGTTCAGGAACTTGCCCCATTGCTCATGAGCCTTGTAGGCCTCCAGACCCTCTTGAGGCACAAACAATGGCGTCTCAAAGAAGGGGTCGGAATCTTCGCCAAGATAGCCGTCAATCGGTGTGGCTGACAGGCAGGTGATGCTGTTAATGCCCGTACAATCAGAACGGCTGACATGAGTTACCGTGTATTCATCGCCTGCGATGGTAAATGAGGCGGGAATCACGATGTCGCTCAGCGTGGGTAACATGACTCCATAAGAATCAGTTTGGCTCAAGCTTACCGTGACATTGTTCTCGTCGTCGCTATTAAAGTAATACAGGCCATTATAGACGATATGGGTGTTGAGATAGCTGATGTAGCGACTATAGAAGCCATCTGATCCATAGTGCACATCGATGGAGATTGTCGAACTGTTGGCGCATCTGTCACCGCCAGCACCAGCATAGGCCTCGATGGTGTAGTCCCCGTACTCGGGCAGGTAGAACGAGTCGTCAATCTCGCCTCTTGTCCACGCTCCCGTACCGTTGATCCGGTAGTAGCAATATTCGGGCCATACGTAATCGAAGCCGTCATTCCAGAAGTAATTGTTATAATAGTCGTTGGCGTCACTGATCATGTTAATCTTCAGTCCCTGGCCCTGCTCGACCTCGCTTGCATACAGTATCGGTAGTGTTGTGAAACTGTCATAGCGGGAGTCATATCCATAATAAAATCCGTTGCTATGCCCATTGTAATGCTGAATGACATTGACGCTCACGTGAAAATAATTGCTGTTTTGCCGCTGCACCTTGTAGGTTAATATGCAATCGCCTGTCCCGGCATGTCTTCCGTTCACATACACCTCGAGATTCCCCAGACCAATTACTGTGATCGTCAATTCATCGCCCCTTTCATCAAACGTCACGCGGGGTTGATACAGACCTTGAATGTTTTGAAACTGTCCCCAAACCTCATCTGAATAGTAATTTTCGATAGCCTCGCCAGGCACATAGAGCGTTGTTTGGTAATAATTGCAGGGGTCTGGACCAAAGGCATTGGTAGCGCTTGGTGGGGTTAATCCCGGGGAAACAATGGTCTGAAGTCCATAGCAGCCAGCAAATGCATTGGCTTCAATCGTCGTTACAGATTCCGGAATACTGACGATTGTCAATCCATAGCAGTCGTTGAATGCATAGCTGCCGATAGTGGTGACCGAGTAGATTGTGCCTCCATAATCAACCCAGGAGGGAATGCTCACGTTGCCTGTGTACTGATTTTCACCAGCGACAACCGAGACTTCGCCATCATTGATGACGTTGTAATAAAAACCATACCACTCAAAGTCATAGGCACTCATGGTCGCGGTGGCAGCGACCAGCAACATCAGTGTAAAAAATAGCTTTTTCATCATCATATTAGTTTTATATGGTTAAACATTGTTTGTATCCGGTAAGAGGGGACATGACTAGGAATAGCGTCTAGGTTTATGTCCATCATCCAAAATCTTCTCATCCAAATTGTTGACAGGCGAGTGTGTCGCTTGTCAACGTTGCAAATTTACTGAAATTCGGCTAAATAACAAAACATTTTTAACCATTTGTGCTGATTTTCTTGATTTTTCTCACCCTGCACCCGTTTTGCGATCTTCTTCCCCCATCCCCCTAAAGCCCCTTTCAGTCCTAAATCCCTTATTGGCCCCCATCAGTCCCATTCGAAATTTGTAGTTTTTTTATGAGTTGTTTTTAGTTGTTTCTCCTCGTTGTTCATGTTGTTTGAAAACGAGTGCCGTCAGCATCACAAAAACGAGATAATTCTTGCGATTGTGTCAGGCTTGAATTATCTTTGCACGTTAAAACCAAAGTACAAGACCCGATGATAGGATTAAGAAGGAAATTATTGGCTCTGGCCGTGAGCGCAGTGGCGCTGACGGGCATGGCCGCTCCCGACTGGCAAGCCCAGGTAGACCAGCTAATCGCTCAGGGCGAGTTTGCCCGTGCCGAGAAAGTGATGAAGTCCCTGCCCAAGAAGGTGCGCAAAGCCGACGCTGTGCGCATCGACTCGCTGCGCACCATCATGCAGCGCATCCGCACCGACTTCCGCATCACCCCCGAGGAGGGCGTGAAGAAAATTCGCGAGAAGATGCCCCAGGCAACCGATGCACAGATCCAGCACTGGAAAGATACCCGTGCCCTCGAGGTAATGAACATCGACGGTAAGGAGATGTGGTTCCGCAAGAGTGTGGGCAACCTGTGGCTGCTGGGCAAGGAGTTTGCCCAGCAGAATGCCGAGGACAACCACGAGAGTTTCCTTACCCGCCGCAAGTACTACCTTGAGGCCATGCGCACCCCCGCCGACGCGAACAACGTGCGCGACTGGCGCCATGTGAACATCACCTTCACCCTCGATGTGGTTGCCGATGCCGTTCCCGCGGGCGAGACCCTGCGCGTGTGGATGCCGTTCCCCTATGAGAACCTGCGCCAGAAGAACATCCGCCTCGAGAGCAGCAACCGCGAGGTGACCTTCAGCCAGGGCAGCAAGCACCACACGGTCTATATGGAGGCCGTGGCCGAGAAGGGCAAGCCCACCCACTTTGAGTACACCTTCTCCTATGACGTGGGCGAGCGTCACTATAGCCAGCAGGACCTTATCGCCATGCTGGAGCCTTACAAGACCAGCAGCCCAGAATACATCAAGTACACCGGCGACGAGCCGCGCCACGTCATCATCACCGACGAGATGCGCGCCCTGGCCCGCAAGATTGTGGGCAACGAGACCAATCCCGTGCTCCAGGCTGCTAAAATCTACGAGTGGATCGGTTACAACCTGCCTTGGGCGGGTGCGCGTGAATATAGCACGCTGGCCAATATCCCACAGTATGTCCTTGAGAACAACCATGGCGACTGCGGACAGGTGGCGTTGCTCTACATCACTCTCGTGCGCTCGCTGGGCATCCCTGCTCGCTGGGAGAGCGGCTGGATGCTCCATCCCGATGAAATCAACTGGCACGATTGGGCCGAGACCTACTTCGAGGGTATCGGCTGGATTCCCACCGACCCGTCATTTGGCCGTAGTGCCGTGGGCACCCCGCTTAACGACTACTATGCCACGGGCATCGACGTGTACCGCATGGCCAGTAACGAGGGCGTGGGCGATAAGCTCAGCCCCGCCAAGACCTACATCCGCAGCGAGACCGTCGATTTCCAGCCCGGCGAGGTCGAGTGGCGCAAGGGCAACCTGTTCTATGACAAGTGGGACAGCCATCTAAAAGTCAATTCAATAACTCCAATCAAATAAAATGAACATCAAATCATTTATCCTAGCGCTGACGCTGGCTCTGGCGAGCCTTGCCGCCATGGCAATAACCCCCGAGGAGACGCTTGCCCAACTCAAGCAACGCATCGCTCCCGACAAGCGCACAGCCATCTGGGACATCACGGCCTCGCAGCAGGCTGGCAAGTGGGTGCTGACAGGCACCGTGGGCACCCAGGCCCAGAAAAAGGCCATCCTGGCCGCTATGACCAAGAACGGGTATGGCACTTACACCGACAAGATCACCGTCCTTGAGAACGGCATCCCCGCAGCCCGCAAGTGGGCGTTGGTCAAATTGAGCATCGCCACATTACGCACCGAGCCCAAGCACAGTGCCGAAATCGCCACTCAGGGCATCATGGGCGCACCTGTCAAGGTGTTGCAGAAGTGTGACGAGTGGTACCGTGTGCAGATGGCCGACGACTACATCGCCTACGTCCCCGAGAGTTCGCTGGCCTTCAAGACCGCGGGGCAGATGGCAACCTGGCGCAAGGCCAAGCGCTACATCGTCACGACCTATGACTCGCGCCTGGTGACTGAGGCTCATGGCGACGAGACCGTGAGCGACCTGGTGATGGGCAACATCCTGGAATACAAGGCTGCACAGGGCGGGTGGCTCAAGCTTGCCACGCCTGACGGCCGCGTGGGCTGGGTCGATGCCGCCGACGTCGCCGAGCTGTCGCAGTGGAGCCAGCAGGGCTTCAGCGCCGCCCAAATCGAGAAAACCGCGCGCCGCATGATGGGCTCCAGCTACCTGTGGGGCGGCACCTCGACCAAGGTGACCGACTGCTCGGGCCTGTCCAAGGTGAGCTACCTGAGCAACGGCATCATCCTGCAACGCGATGCCTCGCAGCAGGCCCTCACCGGTAAAATCATGAAGAAGGGCACCGATTGGCACCAGTATGAGACTGGCGACCTGCTCTTCTTTGGCAACGAGAAAACGGGACGCGTGACCCATGTGGGCATCTACCTGCGCGACGGCAAGTACATCCACTGCTCGGGTCAAGTGAAAATCAACAGCCTGATTCCCACGGCCAGCGATTATCCCTACTTGTACTCGCCCCTGAGCGCCAGCCGCATCAAGGGCATGGTGGGCACCAAGGGCATCGTCGCCCTCAAGAACCACCCCTGGTACTTCTAAAATAAGAATCAACTAAAAACTAAGGACTATAACAACCAAGGACTTATAATTATGGATAGAAGAAAATTCATCGCAGGAATGGGTCTGACGGCCATCGCCGCAGCATCGCCTGTATCGATTGACGCTGTTGAGCGTGTGGCAAAGAAAACGCGTAAGAAAGCCGTGCCCAGGGTGAACCAAGTGCCCAAGACGGGTAAGTTGAAACTCTCGTTCTTCCCTTATGAGCTCAAGTTGCGCCATGCTTTTAATCTGGCGCGTTACAGCCGCACCACCACCCCCGACGTGCAGGTGACCCTGGAGTATGAGGGCATCAAGGGCTACGGCGAGGCATCGATGCCCCCCTATCTGGGCGAGAGCGTCGAGAGCGTGACCACCTTCCTCAACAAGCTCGACCTGGACCAGTTCAACGACCCCTTCCGCATCGAGGACATCCTCGACTATGTGGACCATGTTGACGAGAACAACCGTGCCGCTAAGGCCAGTATCGATATCGCCCTGCATGATCTGCTGGGCAAGATCATGGGGCAGCCCTGGTACAAGATTTGGGGCTACAATCCCGAGAAAACGCCCGTGACCAGCTTCACCATCGGCATCGACACCCCCGAGGTGGTGCGCCAGAAGGTTGAGGAGGCCCGTCCTTACAAGCTCATCAAGGTCAAAATGGGTCTCGACCGTGACCAGGAGACCATCGACATCATCCGCGAGTTGATGCCCGATGTGCCCATCTGTGTGGACTGCAACCAGGGATGGAACGACAAGGAGCACGCCCTGGAGATGTGCCACTGGCTCAATGAGCGCAACTGCCTGTTTGTCGAGCAGCCGTTCGACAAGACGTGGCTCGACGAGACGGCATGGTTGCGTGAGCGCTCGCCGCTGCCCATCATCGCCGACGAGGCCTTCCAGCGCTTGCCCGACATCGTCAAATTCAAGGGCGTGTATGACGGCATCAACATCAAGCTCATGAAGAGCACCGGTCTGCACGAGGCCCACAAGATGGTGACCCTGGCCCGCGCGCTCGACATGAAGGTGATGATCGGTTGCATGACCGAGACCTCATGTGCCGTGACGGCAGCCGCCAACCTCTCGCCTGTTGTGGACTATGCCGACCTGGACGGCAACCTGCTCATTGCTAACGACCGCTTCACGGGCATGACTGTCGAGAATGGCAAGATCACCCTTCACGATCGTCCCGGCCTGGGAATTGAATTACTCAAATAACACTTAAACCGATTACAATGCCCGCGCCACTGCAACACGGCATTGGCGCAGGGCTGTTTTTATTGAATGAACAAACCTTATTGGGGGCTGTGGTCCCTGCTGTTGGCCGCTTTGGCTTTCTTTGCTTTCTTGTCGTTCTGGCAGGAAGGCATCACTGTGGGCGGCCTTGAGATAAAGACCGCTACCTTCGCCCGTGACTTAGGCATTGAGCCTGGGGATGATGGTAGCGCAAATACCGACTCATTGAAAAACAAAAAGCGGGCATCAGGGAAGGCACAAGACGATAACTGGCGAGCCCCAATGGATACTACCGCCAAGAATATCCTCTTCATCGGCGACTCGATGCTCGAGGGATTGGCGCCACGCCTGGCCAAGTACTGTGACAAGAACGGCCACACCCTGGTCGAGGTCATCTGGTACAGCAGTTCAACGCTGTATTGGGGACAATCTGACCGCCTGGCTAATCTCATCGCAAAGTATAAACCCAATTACATCTTCGTGTGCCTGGGTGCCAATGAGCTATATGTGCCCAACATCAAGCATGCCCGCAGGCCCTACCTGAAAAAGATACTGGCCGAGATCGGCGACATCCCCTACGTCTGGATCGGCCCGCCCAACTGGGACGAGGACACCGGCATCAACGACCTCCTGGACCAGGAGACCGACAAAGGCTGCTTCTACCTGAGCGCCCATGACCAGTTTGAGCGCAGCCGCGACGGGGCGCACCCCACGCGCGCCTCGGCCCACAAGTGGATGGACCGCGTGATCAAGTGGATAGAGACCTCAGGTGCCCATCCCATTAGGCTTGATGACCCCGGCGAGGGCATTGGCCGTGCTACACACATCATTGTTTATCAGCCTCCAACATAATAAAGAATGTTGCTCAACTATATAGATATCATCAACGTGCTCTCGTCGGTGTTCGTGTTCAACCGCGACGAGCCCATGCTATTTAACAGCGGATTGTTCTGGATACTGTTCCTGCTGTTCCTGCCGCTGTATGCGATGCTTAAGTCACGCCGCAAGCAGATGATGCTTTTTGTCATCGCTTTCAGCTTGTTCTTCTTCTACAAGTCCAGCGGGATGTTCTTCCTGTTGCTGGTGGCGACGTCGCTTTTTGACTGGTGGGTGGCCCTGTTTGTCGATTCGAGCAAGAACCGATTCCAGCGGCGGCTGGCCTTGACGATATCGCTGATATTCTCGTTGGGCATCCTGCTGTTTTTCAAGTATAGCAACTTCGTCATCTGGAACTGGAATGAGCTGGTGCACGGCAATTTCCAGCCCCTGGACTTGATCATGCCAGTGGGCGTGTCGTTCTATACCTTCCGCACCATCAGCTATGTGGTCGATGTCTATAAGGGCAAGGTCCAGCCTATCGACGATTATATTGACTATCTCTTTTTCCTGTCCTATTTCCCCTGCCTGGTGGCGGGCCCCATCGTCAGGGCGAGGGATTTCTTGCCCCAGATGCAGGAGAACAAGCCTGCTACGCGCGAGATGATTTACGGCGGCCTGTGGCTCGTCATGCTGGGCATCCTCAAGAAGGCGGTGTTCGCCGACTATATCGCCCAGTACAACAACATCGCCTTTGGCAACCCCACGGGCTACACGGGCTTTGAGCTGCTCATGGCAGTGCTGGGCTTCACAATGCAGATTTATTGTGATTTCTCGGGCTATAGCGACATCGCCATAGGTTTGGGAAGCATCATGGGCTTTGACTTGGGTATCAACTTCAATTTTCCTTACCGCTCATTGAATGTCACCGAGTTCTGGCACCGCTGGCACATCACCCTGTCAACGTGGCTGCGCGACTACGTGTATATCCCGCTGGGTGGCAACCGCAAGGGTAGGGTGAGGCAGCACATCAACCTCATGGTGACGATGCTCTTGGGCGGTTTGTGGCATGGAGCGGCCTGGACCTTCGTCGTTTGGGGAGCAGGCCACGGCATCGCCCTGTGTGTCCACAAAATCTGTAAACCCTGGCTTGACCGCATCGAGAGTACACGTCCCACGCGCTTCTTATCCTGGTTGTTGACCTTCACGTTTGTTGCCTTCCTGTGGATATTCTTCCGCGCTAGTTCATTCCATGCTGCCGGCCAGATTATCAGTGGCATCTTTACCGACTTTGAGTGGGCCTACCTGCCTGTCTTTATCGAGAGACGCGCAGTCTGGTGTGTGATGCTCGCCGTCATCTTTGCCTTGCATTTCGTGCCCCGCCACGTGTGGGACAACCTGCGCGCCCGCTTCATTGACGCCCCCTGGTGGCTCAAGTTGGTGTTGTTCATCATCCTCATCCAGCTCGTCCTGCAATTTGCCAGCGCCACTGTCCAACCCTTCCTCTACTCCCAATTCTAGCGCTAAATCAGATAAGACGAGGTGGCTGTGTCATAATTCAACGTCGCAATATTTAACCGTGCTACGCACGGGAAATCTATACAAATTAATTGAAAAATTGATATAAAAATTTAATTTGCTTAATTTAAATACAAAATTTGTTTTAATTTCCCGCTCGTTAGAGCGGTTATTATTTCGGGCGAACATTTATGACACACCCCCTTCGTCCTATTTGTTTTCCCCGTCTCCTCCATTTTATCCGTTCTATCCGTTCCCTCCGTTTTTTGATGATTTGAGCTCTCAACAAGAGTGGAATGATACTCCCATTGACTAAAAGACATCCTTTTTTTAGGGAAAACCGTAGTTGAACTGGATACGATTTGGGAAATAAGTGTTACTTTTGCGGCACCAATCTAAAAAGAAGACAAATGATTAAATTTTGCGTGCGATTAGTGCAACGTTGGTTGCCTGAACCGTTTATATTTGCCATACTGCTCACCTTCGTGGCAGCCTTGGTTGCGATGCCATTGTGTCACCAGACTCCTCTCGAGGTGGTTGAGCACTGGGGCGGAGGCGTATGGAATTTGTTGGCATTTGCCATGCAGATGTCTCTGGTCCTTGTGTGCGGGTCGACCTTGGCTGCAGCACCGGTTGTCAAACGGGCCATCGATGCCATGGCTCGCTTGCCCAAGAGTGCCCCTGCTGCAATAGCGCTTGTGACTGTCGTGTCGGCATTAGCTTGCTGCCTGAACTGGGGCTTTGGACTTATCGTGGGCGTCGTGTTCGCTAAGGCAATAGCACGTCAGCGTTCTGATGTCGATTATAGGCTTCTCATTGCATCGGCTTACAGCGGTTTCGTGGTGTGGCATGCCGGTATCTCTGGCTCCATCCCCCTCACAATGGCCACACCTGGCGAGGCGCTCTCAATGGCTACCAATGGCGCGCTGACCGACCCCGTGCCATTGGCTAAAACCATCTTTGATTGGCACAATCTGGCGACCGTGCTGTTTGTGATTATCGGCATCACTGTCGCTAACACCCTGATGCATCCTAAGAAAGGTATCCTCACCATCGATCCAGCGCTACTGAAAGACGATGAAAAGATCAAGACCGAGGTTCCCTCCTCGGCTAAGACGCCTGCACAACGGCTCGAGAACAGCAAATTACTCTCGTGGCTCGTGGCGCTGATGCTCGTGGCCTACCTCGTGATTCATCTCGTCGTGCGCGGTGCCGGGTTAGACCTTGGCGGGGTCATCATGATATTCCTCGCGCTGGGACTTTTACTGCATTCCACTCCAGTCGATTACGTGCGTTCCTTCGGGAAAGCCACTAGCGGCGCAGCGGGCATCATATTGCAGTTCCCCTTCTATGCCGGCATCATGGGCATCATTACAGGCATCGGCATCAGTGGCATCAGCCTGGGCGGCGTCATGGCCGATGCTTGCATCCGCATCAGCAATCCCATCACCTATCCCTTGCTCACCTTCCTTTGCGCCGCAGTGCTCAACATGTTTGTGCCTAGTGGCGGCGGCCATTGGGCAGTGCAAGCACCGGTGATGTTTACGGCCGGTGCCAACCTGGGTGTGGACCCGGGCTTGACGGGCATGGCCATTGCATGGGGTGACGCATGGACCAATCTCATACAACCGTTCTGGGCGCTCCCGGCCTTGGCTATCGCGCGCCTTGACGCTAAGGATATCATGGGCTACTGCCTCATCGACCTTCTCGTCACGGGTGCCATCATCTGCACCGGCCTGTTGGTGTGGGCCATGTAGAGGCTTCGCGCCACCCGTCCCATCGTTCATTCCGTTATTCCCGTTAGCCTTTCTTTTCATCATTGACATGCTTTGGGTGCCGGTTCTACCTTTGTGCTGCGAGCGCGTTTTGACGCTTTTAACAGTTCGTTAACAGTCCCGCACGCCACTTCTCTTTAGTTGCTCAAAGCCATCATGGTTGATAATGAGCGTCTTAGCAAATTGCCGCCAAAATATTTGCCAAAGTTGCCATTGCTGTTGTGCAAGTTGCTTGAAACCTTAGCGCCTTGGCGCCTTGGCGTGCGGTCAAGCGGCTGAATAGATACGCGAAAATCTAAAAACAGTTAATGTGTTCGTTAAAACCGAAAATTTCAGTACCTTTGCAGTTTGAAAATAAATACAATAACGAATAACAGATAGACTACAATGGCAAAACAGGAAGATGTTTTCAAGAAAATCGTGTCGCATGCCAAGGAATATGGCTTTGTGTTCCCCTCGAGTGAAATCTATGACGGCTTGGGCGCGGTTTATGACTATGCACAAAACGGCGTTGAGCTGAAAAACAATATCAAGCGTTACTGGTGGGAGGCGATGACCTTGCTGCACGAGAACATCGTCGGCATCGACAGCGCCATCTTCATGCATCCCACGATTTGGAAGGCATCGGGCCACGTTGACGCGTTTAACGATCCCTTGATCGACAACCGCGACAGCAAGAAGCGCTACCGCGCCGACGTGCTCATCGAGGACGAGATCGCCAAGATCGAGGAGAAGATGAACAAGGAGTGTGAGAAGGCCGCTAAGCGTTTTGGCGACAAGTTTGACGAGGCGATGTTCCGCCAGACCAATCCCCGCGTGCTCGAGAACCAGAAGAAGCGCGACGAACTCCATGCTCGCTACGAGAAGGCCATGAACGACAACGACCTGGCCGAATTGAAGCAGATTATCGTCGATTATGAGATCGTTGACCCCGTGAGCGGTACCAAGAACTGGACCGACGTGCGTCAGTTCAACCTCATGTTCAAGACCCAGATGGGCAGTAGCGCCGACTCGACGATGGACGTCTATCTGCGTCCCGAGACTGCTCAGGGCATCTTCGTGAACTTCCTGAATGTCCAGAAGACCGGCCGCATGCGCATCCCATTCGGCATCGCACAGATCGGTAAGGCCTTCCGCAACGAGATCGTGGCTCGCCAGTTCATTTTCCGCATGCGCGAGTTCGAGCAGATGGAGATGCAATTCTTTGTTCGTCCTGGTGAGGAGTTGAAGTGGTTCGACTTCTGGCGTGAGACCCGCCTGCGATGGCACAAGGCCCTGGGCTTGGGCGACGAGAAGTACCGCTTCCACGACCACGAGAAGCTGGCTCACTATGCCAACGCTGCCACCGATATCGAGTTCAAGATGCCATTCGGCTTCAAGGAGGTGGAGGGCATCCACAGCCGCACCGACTTTGACCTGAGCCAGCACGCTAAGTACTCGGGCAAGAAGATCCAGTACTTCGACGCCGAGTTGAACGAGAGCTACACGCCCTATGTCATCGAGACCTCCATCGGTGTGGATCGCATGTTCCTCTCGGTGATGTGCTCCAGCTATGAGGAGCAGCAGCTCGAGGGCGGCGACACCCGCGTGGTATTGCACCTGCCCAAGGCTCTGGCACCCATCAAGTGCGCCATCCTGCCGCTCGTCCGCAAGGACGGCATGCCCGAAAAGGCTCACGAGATCATGAACATGTTGAAGTTTGACTTCGCATGCCACTACGAGGACAAGGACACCGTCGGCAAGCGCTATCGCCGCCAGGATGCCATCGGCACGCCCTATTGCATCACCGTCGACGGCCAGACCCTCGAGGACAACACTGTCACCCTGCGTGACCGTGACACCATGCAGCAGCAGCGCGTCGCTATCGCCGACCTCCCCGCCATTATCAGCAAGGAGTGCAGCCTGAACAACGTCCTGCGTAAACTCATGTAATTTTTAATGAGGCATTGGCTTTAGCTCTTAGGCTTCGGTTCCCAAAACCTAACACCTAAAGCCTAAAACCTAACTACCTAGAAAATGAAGAAATTTTTCTATACTGTCATTCTGGCCATAGTGGCTCTCACTATGCTCGACTCATGCTTGGGTAAAAACGTCTATGACGAGTATAAGGACTGGCGCGAGAATAACGATGCCTGGTACCAGCAGCAGTCAGTATCGGGGCAATATGCGACAGCGATTGCGCCTTGGGACCCCTCGGCACAGGTGCTCATCCGTTGGCACAACGACACGATGCTCACCCGTGACAACCTCAAGCCGCTCGTCACGTCCACAGTCGACGTGAAGTACCACCTCAAGAGATATGATGGTGCACCACTCGACTCGTCCTACCTGAACAGCTCGCCTGCTGACAGCATCTACCGCACTTTAGTCAGCTCCAACATCGAGGGCTGGATGATCGCACTCACGCGCATGCACGTGGGAGACAGCTGTACGGTCATTATTCCTTATCAGCAGGGTTACGGCTCGGCTAAAATGAGCGATTTACTCTTGCCCTACAGCAACTTGATCTTCGACATCAAACTCGTAGACATATATAAATATAAGGCTAGTTAAAGCAAGCAACGGAGTCTTATTTTTGAAACAAGCCTAAATTTAAATCCCCTGAGAAGCCCAGGGGATTTTTATTGCTGATATTCTGTTTAGTCACTAGTCGCTAGTCATTTGTCACTAGTCTTTAGTCGTTAGTCGCTAATCCTAAGTCGTTAGTTGGCTTCCACCAAACTCCTAACTCCTAACTTCTAACTTCTAACTCCTAACTCCTAAAGCCTACCTCAACGACAACTGATAGTTATAATACTTCTCGTTGCCGGTAATGTCCTCGATGACCTTGATGAACGGCGGGAATTCCACCTCGTCGCCTTCCTTGATTCCCTCGAGTTCCAGAATCTGCATACCCAGCTTGGGCTCGATATAGGTGTCAAGCTCAAAGTAGCGGTTCTTCCACACGAAACACTTGCGCATTTTGCTGATGGGCTTGCGGTTGGGGTCAGCAAGCTGCAGCAAGTCCACATACTGCTGAGCGGTGATGCGGCGCTCGGTCTCGATCTGCTTGTCGCTGCTCACGGTCTTCTTGATAGTCTGGAAATAGACGTAGCTGCCCTGCCAGCCGCGTTTGCGCACACGCATCTCGGTGCCCGGCTCGCTCAGCAGGTAGGTCTGGGTGATCTCACTCTCGGTGTAGTGGGGAATGTCGCCAGTGACCTTGACGATGTATTTGCGCTCCTGCTCGATGGGGCTGGGCACGCCCAGCACGGTCGAGATCTCGTTGAGCACTTGGCGCAGCTTGTCGTCAAAGTCCGTCTGGTTGCCGATAACTCTCAGGTGAGGGTGACCTGTCCATGCGCTCAATACCTTGCGATCCAGCTCACGCGCCAGTTCCACGTCCTCGCTACGGAACTTGTTGTTCTCGTTGGTGTAGAACTGTTCAGCACCAGCGGCGGCGGTCACCATGTGCAGGATAGCCTCATAGCGCGCGTCGCGCAGCTTCACAGTGTTAGTGCCCATCTCCTCGGTCAACGCCTGCCATACGTCGGGCGAGACGTATGCGCTGATGTCCATCGTGCCGCGGTCGCACACGATAAGCACGGGTTTGCTGCATTCGGCGGCCATCTTGGCAAAGTGGTCCTCGAGCGCCAGCTGGATGTTGAGCGTCGATTTCTCGGCCTCAAAAAACAACGACTTGTTATGCGTCAGGTAGTTCACGCCAGCGCTGCTGAACATCGTGGGCACCTCGGGGATGGCAAACACCTGGAACCCCAGGCTGCTGAAGTGTTCGATGATCCTTGCCATGGCGGTGGTTTTACCGGCGCAAGGGCCACCCGTCAACACAATCTTGGTGATTTTATCGGTGATCTTGTCAGTCATTTTCTCGTCTTGGTTTTTCTGTTTTACAAAAGAATGCCAAAGTTACTCACAATCTCTCATTCCCACAATCTTTCCATCCTAAAAGATGTGAAAGTGAAAAATGGGAATGTTCTTTTGATGTGATTTTAATGTGCCACTAGGGCGATAGCCGGTAATGGCGTTATTTCATTTTATGGTGAATTATATGTTTTTGTTATCGATTGATTCGTCGTCGTGGACCATGTCCCAATTGCGGGATATCCAATGTATATATCGGGTCTCGATGTTCTGACTGATTCCAAGGTCAACCTTTTTCTCATAGTAGTATTCTTTAGGCCATCCGTTCAAGTAAAACCCGTAATACTCATTGACAATGAATTCGGCACCATTGGGTTTCGCGATTTTCAGCGAATCAACAATCTGGTCACGCACCGCTGCCAGGCTGTCGCTGGCTATGTCGCTCATTAGCAATGACAGTGCGCCGAAGCCAAAATCCATCACGTCCTCGACAGGAATCGTCGTTGTTGTTCGCGTTGAGATGGCATAATCGCCGTCGAAGTCGTTCTCCTCGTCCTCGATGGTGGTGTAGCCTATCCTGGCGGATATGTGCTGGGGATAACCTTGTTCCTCGGTATCTACTTCCTTGTCGCCGAGGTCAAACGTGGAGCCGTGCATACCGAAGAGATTCTCCAATTCCTCGTATGAATCGCGGATGCCTTCCTCGGTTGAGAATTGAAGCAACAAGCTGTTTTCCAGCGACTTTCGAGGCATGATGCTATCCAGATCGGGGATGGTCGCGTACAAGGTGTCACAAGTGACCTTTACACCCTTCTTGAGTTGGTCGCGTATCTCGCGCCAGTTGGTGATGCTTTTGAGCAATCCCAACTCATCGGTTGTGAACTCGCACACAACAGACTGCATCAACTGGCTCATGGCATTAGTCATCAGGCTGGTGACTGTGTCAGGATTATGGAGGGTAAAGCTTAGCGGAATGTACTTCATCTTGTATCCCTCGCTAGTGGAGTCGGTCACCACTATCATGAACTCCTCCTCGTAGGATTCGCTGATTGTCGTGTCGTTCCCTTCAATCTTATACTCGTTGTACGTCTGCCTGTAGGCCATCGTGTCGTTCTTGCTGAAGTAGCCCACCACAGCAATCTCGTCTTCGGGTTCCTCTTGGCTTAACATCAGGTTCTGTGACCATGCAGTCGTGGCTACACTGGAAAGTGCCAAAGCACAAACCACCATTCCAAGTAATGTCTTTTTCATCTCTATAATTAATATATTAATTGGATTTAGTAGTGTTATGGTGTTCAGAAATTTACAATTATTGTATTTCTTGTTTTCCTATTATAAAAAGAGCATTGTCGTTTTATCCCAGGCGGCGCTTGACGAAGTCGACGATGAGTTGTGCCGTACCCTCAACGCCCAGCAGGCTGGAGTCTAGGCACAGGTCGTAACTCTCGGCGTGACCCCACAGTTTGTCGGTGTAGAAGTTGTAGTACTCGGCGCGCAGTTTGTTGGCCTTGTCGGCGCGTTTCTCGGCGGCCTCGCGGGTGTCACAGTCGCCGCGAGCCATAATGCGTTTCACGCGGTCGTCGATGGGGGCATGCAGGAACACACTGATGACGGGGCAATGGTCACGCAGCACATAGTCGGCAGTGCGTCCCACGATGACGCATGACTGGCGGTCCACCAGATCTTTCATCACTTGGCATTGCGCCTTATAGATGCTGTCGTCGCTCATGGGGATTTCTCCCATGAAGGCCGACCCCGCCATGGCCAGGTTGAGCGGCCACAGGCTTGGGAAAAACTTGGGCGTGCGCTCATCGGCGGCCTCAAACATCTCGGCATTAATGCCGCTGGCCTTGGATGCCTCGAGCAGCAACTGCTTGTCATAATAGTTGATGCCTAGCATCTGGGCGACGAGCTTTCCAACCTCGCGTCCGCCGCTACCGAACTGGCGTCCGATGGCAATCACATAATTGCGGTTTTCTTTAGGGTCCATATCGCTATGCGTTTAGTTGTTGGTCATTAATCATTAATACGTGCGGGACGTTCAATCGAGTCTCGGTCGGCATTGGGGTCCTCATTGATGATGACGGTGAGCAGCCGCAGACCTTTATCGGCCGACCACTGCCCAATGACATTGGTGGGATAATAAGGCGTCTTGAATTCCACGAGCTCAAACTCCTGGACGAACTTCACCTTGCCCTTCCGCTTGAATGTCTGCTCGAGCAACGCGAAATTGTCCTTGCTCACGAGTACAACAAAGTGACAACGCCCGCTCTGCAGGTCGCCAAACATCATTGACGCGTCTTTGTGTCCCTGACTCAGGATGTCGTCGCTGTGGGCGGCGATGGCGATGTCACCGTCGGGTTTGGGCTCGATGAGTAGCACAAAGGTGCGGTTCTGAAAGTCCTCGTTGGCGATGGTATCCATCACTTGGTTGATGGCATCGATGAGCCCAGGCTCGGCCTTCTTGTTAGGGACTAAGCGCTTCATCTCCAAACTGATGGTTTGATTGGGTAAAGACTTGCGCTGCGCCATGGTGAGTTGGCGCGTCACGATCACCTCGTCGTCGTTCTTGGCCCATAGGCTGGTGGCGACAAGGACCATCATCATAAATGCTATGCAAAATCGTTTCGTTCTCATCTTTCAACGTGCTAAGTTACGCATTTTTTTAGACACCGTGGAACAAAAAACGTTTAATTTTTTCTTCATGAGGTTGTGTGCATGCTAAACTGGATTTCCCTGTCATTTTTTTGAAAAAAGTCGTTATAAATGATACGCTTTAACCTTAATCTATTTATCTTTGCGTTATTGGTAGTTAAACATTCTTTGTGACCAACTTTTCATTCAAATACTAATTATTCATTAAAAAGATTTTGGGTTTATGAAAAAGACATTACTTTTATTTGCATTGGCGCTGCTAGCGCCATTGAGCATGATGTCGCAAGGATGGCCCTCGGGCTATGGCGGCGTGGTGCTGCAGGGCTTTTTCTGGGACAGTTTCCGTCCAGCCGAAGGTCACTCTGGCCAGAGCATGGCAACCATGTATGGAGCAGGGTGGGGCGAGAACGACGAGTGGTATGTTCCTGTGACGACTTGGGCCGAGTTGCTGAACCAGAAGGACAACATCGCCCCTTACATCGACTTGTTGTGGCTCCCGCAAAGTGGAGCGACGGTGTGCCCCAACAAGAGCGTCTTCACCACCGAGTGGGAGGCTTGGAGGGCTGGCCACAATGGCTCGTGGGTGTGCACCCACTATGGCGACAGTATCTATAATCCTGACTGTATGGGCTTTGTGCCGGTGTTCTATCTGGATCACAACAAGGGCAATACCTACACGGTCAACGGTACTACGTGGTCGCCCAAAAGCTACTTTGGCACCGAGACTGAACTCATCAACCTCATCAGTGCCTACAAGCAGGCTGGAACCGCTGCCATGGAGGATGTGGTCGCCAATCACAAGGGTGGCCTGAGCACATGGAGCGGCGAGGAGTTTGCCGCCGACTTTGTCGATGAGGTGGATGTCGTGGGACCCAAGACGGGTAAGACCTATTCCATCCAGTGGGACTGGGACGAGAACGGAAAGTGTAGAGACCTTTGTTGGGACGATGAGAGCGGCATGGGTAGCGGTAACACCGACTGCGGTGGTGACGCTGGTAAGGGCCCCTGGGCGCGTGACATCGACCATCACAATCCCGTCACGCAGCAGAAGATAATCACCTATTTGCGCTATCTCAAGGATGAGTTGGGCTATGAGGGCTTCCGCTATGACTATGCGCGCGGCTTTGAGCCTAAACATTTCGCTTACTACAATACCCAGGTGCGGCCCACGTTCTCGGTGGGTGAGTTCTGGGGTACAACCGGTGACATCTCCGCCTGGATTAAGGGCGTGTATGATGAGGGTGGTTTCCAGAGTGCGGCCTTTGACTTCCCCTTGCAGGAGCAGATCAGGCAGGCGTTTAGTGACGAATCGGGACACAGTTTCCGTGCGCTCAAGAACGACGGTCTCATCTGGGATTACCGTCTCAAGCGCTATGCTGTGACCTTCATCGATAACCATGACACGTTCAAGGACCTGCCCACCGATGCCAGCAACAGCAACTACATGCATCGTGTCAATCATCAGATTGTTGAGGCCAACTGCTTCATTCTGTCCATGCCAGGCACGCCGTGCTTGTTCTATCCCCATTTCATGCATCCCGTGTGGCATGACCTCATCGTGCGCTTCATTAAGGCGCGCCGCACTGCCGGCATCACCAATGAGAGTACCGCGTGGGATCCTATTGAGACTGGTGCTTATGGCATTGCTTGGCGTGTAACCGGTGAGAATGGTGAGCTATACCTGCAGTTGGGCAGTGAGTCGGTAAACACTGGTGTGCCCGATGGCTTTGCCCAGGTGTGGTGTAATGACGAGGGCACTTGCCGATTGAGCATCACGGCATCGCTTGCCGATCAAGTCGAGGGTAACATCAAGCAGGACCTCTCCAACGGCTATCCCGTCGTGAGCAAGAGTAGCGGCCGCTATGCCTCGCCCATCGAGGTGAACGTGAAGCCCTCAACCGAGGGTACTGTGCTCGTTTACACGACCGACGGCAAGGAACCCAACGCTTACAGCAAGCAGATTACCGACACCGCTGGCATGAATTTCACCTTCTTGCAGAACACGACACTCAAGGTGGGCGTTTTGGCCAATGGCAACGTGCGCCCGGCCAGCATCGTGACCAGGGACTACATTGTTGATGGCAATGCCGCTGACGGCTCCATCATGGTCTATGTGAAATATGACGGTGGCGCTGTGCCTTATATCTTCGCCTTTGACGATGGAGGCAATGCGATCACAAGCGCTTTCCCGGGTTGGCAATATGACACGAATAACTGGGTGGTGATTGGCGGTGTGACTTGGCTCCACGCCATGTTCAATGTCAACAGGCTCAACTTCATCCTCAGCTATGGCGGTGGCAGCACACAGACGGCCGATATCAACGGTGTCACCAGTGATGTGTTCTACTCATTCAGCGATGGTGTGGCCCATGACCTGACAGCGACCTATGCCCAGGCGCTCTACAATCCCATTGTCTCGATTGACCAGTCCAGTGGCACCTATGACCACGCCATCTCGCCGTGTATCACGGCAAGCAACAGCAATGCGGTAATTGTTTATACCACCGATGGCAGCGAGCCCTCGCCCACCAACGGCACGCAAATCACCTATCAAGCTACTGTGCCGTTTAAAACCGATGGCAGTCATGTCCTCAGGGCTGGAATACTGAGCAATGGCAGCGTCATCAATCAAGTGGCTCGAACCTACTTCGTTTCAGGCACCAGCAAGGTGAACATCTATGTCTCGGCCGAGAATGATCCTTACATCTATGCATGGGAGGAAATCTCAGGACAGATCATAGCTCCCGTGGCATGGCCAGGCACCAAGTTGACCGAGAAGAATGAGCAGGATTGGTATTGCTACTCCCAGGATGCCACCTCGCTTAACATCATCTTCAATAATGGTTATGGTGCCCAAACAGGAACCATTAGTGACCTCACGCCTGGTGACTACTACTTTACCTATGATGGCGAAACAGGTTACACTCGCGTACAGACCGATCTGCCATCGTGTGCCACGGGCATGGGTGACGATGTGTTCTACTGCTATTTTGAGAACACGGCCCATTATGCCGAACCATTTGCTTGGGTGACTAACCAGACGTCCATTTACACTGGTGGCAGCTGGCCCGGTGTGGCACTCGGATCTCCCGTGGGTGTGGCTTCCAACGGCAATCTGGTCTATCGATGGGTTTACAACGGCGACCTCACAACGATGCCGGCCAATGTGATCTTCAGTGATAACGGCAACCAGGCGACCCAGACGTCAGATTTCAACTTTGTCAATGGCGGTTACTATAATGCCAACGGACTGGTGGGCGTTGTCAAGGACAATGTGATGACGCTTGCCAACATCATCAGCAAGGGCGAAGTGGGCAAGGAGTATGTTGTCGCCGATGACCTGACAAGCGTCTGGCTCAACGGCCAGGGAAAGTGGCTGTGGGTAAAGGATGAAGATGGCGATGCCCTCAATCCCAGCTACAACACCCAGTCATTGCCAGTGCCAGATTTGACCGCTGATATGGAATATGACCAGAGCAACTGGGCTCAACTCATTCTGAACACTCCCGCCGCCAATGCCCATGACCTCCAGGGCCACATGTTGCTGGCACAAACGGTGATTGGCCGCCTCACCGATGCCGCCAATCCTACCTTTGAGCTCCTGGCCAATCCCATTCCCGCGGCATCGGCACCCTACACGCCCAACACTTTCTTCCCCGCCAACTTTGTTGAGCAGGAGACTTATTTCATGGTTGAACCCAAACCACAGGAATATGTGAACGTCGAGTGGGCCATCTGCCGCGAGAAACTCAACGACACCACCTACGTTATGGCGATTCCCAAGAGCGATGGAGACGTGAACGGCGAGAATCTGTCGGGCGCCTTCAAGGCTGTTGTCAAGCAGGACTATTGGGAGGACATGGCGTCATTTGACCCAGCAAGTTCAATCAGGGTCAACTATGGATACGGATTAACGGGTATCGTCAGGGCTATTGACAGCAATCTGCTGAATGGCATTGCCCCCGATGACGCTGGCCACTCGCCCGTGAGCAACAAGTGGGAGCTGTATCTCGTGAGCGCTACCCAGACTCAAGTGCCGGTTAATCTCGGTGACGTGAACGATGACGGCTTCGTCACCATCAAGGACGTCACCATCCTCATTGACTTCCTACTGGGCTCTGATCCCCAACCCTTCAATGAGACCAATGCCGATGTGAACGTCAATGGCAGTGTGACGATTGCCGACGTGACCACCCTCATCGATATGTTGCTCTTGAACTAGGGATTGTTGCAACTGGCTAGGCGGTAATCGCGCCAGTGAATGAAAATTTTTCTTGTGATGTGTGCCTGTTCCCCGAATGGGCACACATTATATATAATAAAAGTCATGAAGCATTCTGCCATCAACACTTGAAGATTAGTGTCGACCGATTAGGCTTAAGTGAAGAAAAATGACTACCTTTGTGTCAACAATTCAAAGTTCAACGATATGAAAAAGATTTTATTCCTGATAACGATAGCCATGCTGGCTTGCTCCCCGCAGCAGGCGTCCCAGCAGGTGGCCAATGCTGCCACACCACCCACAACACTGATGCGTTTCCATTGCGACAGCGACACCACACTCATCAACCAATTGCTTCTCCAGGGCCGCGAGAGCGGCATCAGCGATGCCAATGCCCTGGTCGAGTTCTACGCTAGGAAACTGCTGGGCACACCATATGTCGCCCACACGCTCGAGGGTGACGAGGAGATGCTCACCATCAACATCCATGAGCTCGATTGCTTGACCTTCATCGAGACCCTCTACGCCTTGACGCGGACCACGATGGATAATCGCTGCTCCTGGCGAGACTTTGCTTCACATGTCGAGAACGTCCGCTATCGTGGAGGAGAGATGGGCGACTATTCCTCCAGGATCCATTACATGAGCGAGTGGATCATAGACAACCACATGCGTGGTAATCTTGTGGAGGTAACGCCTGATTTGCCCCATGTCGACTATATGGTCAAGAACATTGACTACATGACGCATCACACTGCTAGTTACCGCCAGCTCAAGAACGATACGGCAATGGTCGAGAAAATCAGACGACACGAGTTGCGTAACCACCGCTTCCCTTATCTCAAGCGATCGTGGCTTAATGACAGGGCCGTGAAGGAGGCATTGCGTTCGGGCGACTTTGTTTCGCTAGTCACCAAGACCGAGGGGCTTGATGTTTCACACAATGGCATCATCATTGTTGACGATAAGGGGGACCCCTATCTGCTTGACGCATCAATGAGCGGCGGAAAGGTCATGCTCGAGAGCAAACCCCTGTTCAAGTTTCTAGAGCGTTCCAAGACCAATATCGGAGTGCGTGTTTACCGCATAATTCAGTGATGTTTGCCAGTTTTCTGGGGAAGTTTCAAGAAAGCTCAAAAAAAAGATAAAATTTTTTTCTTATTTCAACCAGCTGTTATTCAGTTGGTTGAATCGTTTTTATGGAAAATTGTTAATAACTTCGACTAAAAAAAGTTGCTAAAAAATTTGCCAGTTTCAAAAATGGCAGTACCTTTGCACCGCTTTTCGCCACTGGTGTGGCGCTAAACAATAGCTCTTTGACATGTTTGCAGCAACAATAATTGATATTGTAGTACAAGAGAACAAGGGACAATGTAACAATTGTTCCCGTCGATTCCGATAGTCATTTTGACGATGTACAACAGGCAGTAAGGATACGATTCAACCTATTAGGGGCCGGGAATTGAGAACTGGAACTTCGGTCGAGTGTTGCGTTTTCATTATAATCTTGCAAGAGATAGAAACGATAATACAACAACGAAGAGTTTGATCCTGGCTCAGGATGAACGCTAGCGACAGGCTTAACACATGCAAGTCGAGGGGCAGCGCGGTGGTAGCAATACTACTGGCGGCGACCGG
>Ga0247611_10000150_pt1 | contig 143636 bp, 215 predicted proteins | sample 177DNAGHGhighgp2_FD_192422 | JGI IMG/M metagenome (GOLD analysis project Ga0247611, IMG submission 192422) | Sheep rumen microbial communities from Palmerston North, Manawatu-Wanganui, New Zealand - 1770 DNA GHGhigh gp2 | ecosystem: Host-associated > Mammals > Digestive system > Stomach >...
GTATCGGTTAATACTTATTTCAATCTACTCCTACGGTATTTTCTCGGCCGAAATTATGAATGTTATTCCAACTTATTAAGTAGTCTTCCAACTTACATCGAAGGCATTCATATTGAGGTCCCAATGAGATTCGAACTCATACTACCGGATTACTAAACCGGAGTTCTACCATTATAACTATAAGACCAATTTTGATAAGGAAATTCTGTTATAAAGGCAATTTTTAATCTCCCACCATCAGAGAACCTTTATATATATTTACTGAACTATTTCTATTGAATATGTTGCCATTCAAATCGAAAGGGGTTTTTCACCACTCCTCTTCCATTATCAGTTTTTTATTTTGTTGTATCAATCCCGAAGGTTTGAAACAACGAAAGATTTTCAATATTTTGTTGTATCAATATGTCAAAGAACTCGATTCTGAGTTTATTTGAAACTATCATATTCACCAAAGTGAATTGATTATGTCAAAGAACTCAAATGTAATTCGAATTTATTTCGTTTTACATATATAATATAGAAATAAATTTTAAAAATTCAAATATAATTTAAATTTTTTCTAATTTTTTCTAAATTTGTTTCTTTATTTGGATTCGAACCAAAGACCTCCACTCTTGTGGTGCTCTACCTTTGAGCTATAAAGAAAATCCTCATTCATAAAAACTACCATATTCCATAATGAGCATATGTACACTATCTCAAAACTTCATTACTCTCATTAGTAATCCTGATTCAAAATGTGGACCGTAAGGGACTCGAACCCTTCCTATTAGCTTGCAAAGCTAACGTGCTAGCCAACTATCACTAACAGCCCAATTTAATCTTCTGTCCAACTCTGATCTTAATCACCAATTGTTCTCATCTTTCAAGGACTCCAGCAAATTCTGTAAGTTACCCTCAATATGTTAGCTACATCGGTGAGACCAATTCTTTTCAGAAGATAAAAAATCCGGCGATATTCTCTTACATTGTCCTTTATAGTCTGGATTCTTGCTCTACATGTAGTTGGTGACTTTACCAAGTATCAAATTCCCATGGAAATTATCAACTCCTCAATGTAATACCTTTTCACTTTTACAAATTGTTTTACTCATTCCGTAAGAGACTACCGACTGATTACGTATAGGCTGGGATTCGAACCCAAAACTAACAATTTGTGGATTTATATTATAAACTTAACTGGAAATTCGAATTCCAATGATTATGTTAGCCTTAACAGATTTCTCCAGGTACTCATTCAATCAGACAAACCTTCTTAAGTTTTATTTTCTTGAGTTCAAAATTTCAAAGAACGTTTTTATTTGTTTTACATATATTATATAGAAATTACTTTTAAAAAATTCAAACTTTTTATAAAAAAATAAGTGGTTAGATTTTTTCTAACCACTTGTCTTTTATTATTATCGTTCTATTTTATTATTTATCCTATATCTATTAACAAGTGGTCATACACATATATATCGCATAATCTTTATTCCAATCATTATTTAATAATGTTTGGTTAACTGCATATTTATATGTCTTATTTATCACTTGCATTTGTAATTTTAATATTTATAATTTATAATAGTACTTTTTTCTAAAAAAGTTTAATAATTTTAAGATTTTTTTGCAAATTTTCCTCTTTTTATATTATATTGTTTAAATAAAAATTCATCATGTGCATCTGTTTCAGTATTTTTACCAAAAAATCTACCTAAATCATATGGATATTTTTTATTATTTTTTAATTTTAAAGTGTCTCCTCTATTTATTTTATACTTAATATATTCATCAATTGTTTTGGAATAAAAATGTTTTATATAACAAGTATTATATATTTTATTTAATATATAATTATATAAAACACTATTTTGTGAAAAAATTTCATCTGCATACATAAGTTTATAATCAGTATTATAAATTAGTCTATTAAATAATACATCATATTTATACAACTGTTTTTTATGAGTTATATTATAATTATTAGTATCATAATTTAAAAAAAGTGTATGTTGATGTTTTATTATTGGTTTAAAATTTTCGTAATTATCTATAAAATATTGTTTATTACGAATCATTGATTTAGTCTTATTAGATTTACCATTCTTTATAATATAATTATTTTTTTCTATATTCACGGGTTCAGTAAATCTTTCTAAACAACCTCTACCGTCATCAACAATTAATCCATTATCTCCATAATGTCTCCAATTAAAAGACATATTATCGACATGTTTTGGAAATGTTTCAATAAATTTTTTTAAGTTATCATTAGTTTTAGGAATAACTAAAAATTCATCAATATCTATAATTAAATACCAATCATATAAATCTCCATATTTTTGATAAATATCATTATAACAATATGGTTGTATTGGGTGTACATCATTATAATCAAATATTTCTGCTATCCCATTTTCTACATAATCTTTAATAATATCATATAATTTAATAGGATAATCACTATCATTATTGTCACATAAATAAAAATGATCCACACCAATTTTTATATGCCAATCTAACCATTCTTTTATATATCGTTCTTCACATTTGAGACATGCAATTATAGCTACGGTATTATTCATTATTATTTAACTTAATATAATCACTAATATAATGTTGTATAGAAATGTGTTGTTTTAAATTAAAAATTTTATCAATATTATTTGATATAATAAAATTATATTCATTTTTATATTTATTTTCTATTTCACTTATAGAACATTTTTTATTAATTATTTCAATAATACCCATATCAACATAAGTGTTTAAATAAGATAATTTTCTATTTTTGTCATTGATGACGATAATTTTATTGAAACAATTAAATACATACATTTCTATAGAATTTATAATATCAATATCTAAAATTTTAATATCTGATAAATTAACAATAGCTAAACATTTTATATTTGGAAAATTCTTTTCATTATATTTTCTAAATATATTTAACTTTGGTATTGTATGTGTATTATATTTACAAAAATTAAAATAATTAAAGTTATATGATTTATATCCTAATAATGTAAGTTTTTGAATTTTATTTATACAATATTCTTCTATAGTTTTAAATCTAAAATGTTTTAAATATGCTAAATTAAAATTTATTGTTCTTATTTTTGATTCTCTACGTTGTTCAAAAAAATTCAATAATTTACCTTCATTATTTACAACAACTAATTTATGATTATAAAATCCAAAATTTTTATTATTCTTAAATAACTCATTAGGAATAAATCTATTTGGACAATGGGCCCCACCATGTAAATAATCTATCATTTCTACATGTTTTGCTTTACAATTAATAAAACATTTTATGTGATGATTTTCAAAAAATGTTAATGGATTTGAATTACATGGATGAGTAAATCTTATGTTTTGTGGAATATCTTTATAAAATAATTCTTCATTGTCATCATAATTCATCCAATTAATTTTAATAATATTTACATCATTAAATATAGATCTTGACAAATATTTTTTAACATTATTATCTTTTACTAATGTCAAATACTCATCTATATCACAAAACAATATCCAATCATATTCATTTCTATTATTATCAAGACAATCTTGAAATGCTTCCATAACCGCAGGACCAACTTTATGTGATTTCCAAGAAATAAGCTTAACAAAACCAGATTGAATAAAATCCCCTATAACATCATAAGGATCTTCTATTGTATTATGATCATAAATAAAAACTGTATCAAACCCTATATTTTTTTGATATTCTACAAATTCTCGTAAATAATTATTTTCTAAACATATAATTGAACAACTGGCTACCTTCATTATTTAACTATTATTAATATATATTAAAATAGTATTTAATATTTCTATTTTTAAATTAATTAATTAATTATGAATAATATGAATAAAAATGTTTGTTATACATGTATAGTTGGAAATTATGATACACTAAAAGAGCCTTTAGTAATATCTGATGATTTTGATTATATATGTTTTACAGATAATAAAAATTTAAAATCAGATAATTGGAATATAAAACCAATACCTGAAAATTTATTATCTTTTAATAATGGAAAAATTAATCGTTATATAAAATGGACTCCACACATATTATTTCCAGAATATGAATTTTCTATTTATGTAGATGGATCATTAACAATACAAAATGATTTATTGGAATTAAAAAATAATTTTTGTAATGATTTAAATATACCAATGTATTTTATTTCTCATAATAAAAGAAAATGTGTGTATGAAGAATTCTTGGCAAATGCAAGAGGAAAAAAAGAAGATATTACAAAATTATATAATCAAATGCATAAATATTTTGAAGAAGGATTACCATTTAATTATTTATTAACACATAATTGTATATTATTTAGATATCATAATAATCCAATTTATATTAATTTTTCAAATGCATTAATGGAAGAAATGAACAATACAACATTTCGTGATCAATTATCTTCTCCATATATAATTTGGAAACAAAATATAAAAGAAAATATAAAATTAATTGATACAAAAATTATAAAACAATATTTTGATTATGATAATAGTTGGAAACATGATTTGAAATATGTTAAAGAACAAAGTATATTACAAAATGTATTACATAAAATTATCGTAAATAATATATTAGATAAATTAGAATTAGAATTATATTTAAATTTATTAAATAAAATGTTTAGGTCTTATATGTAAAATGGGTATTCATTCGAATACCCATTTATATATTTAATGTTTTGCAAGTTCTTCTTCAATTTTACTCATCATTTTCTTTACTTTATTAACATATTCTTGAGCATCATTAATCGCTTCCTGTGCTCTTTCATCATTATATTTTCTATAAATCTTTGGATTATCAGCCTTATGATCTTTAGCCGTTTTTTCATCTTTATCTGCTTGATATTTTGATTTTACAGATTGATAAAATGATTTATATGAACTTGATACATAACTCATGAGTTCACCCATATCAAAATATATATCAAGATATTCAGGTTTAGACATTATCTTTTCATATAACTTAATGACTTCTTCATTTGTTTTTTTAATCTCTTCAAAAAAATCTTTACTATTATCTTGTAATTTTTTGGCACGCATTGCATCTGCTAATACTTTATATCTAGAACGTTGTAACTTAAGTAAATTATCTAAAGATTTCTTATCATAATTAATTACACCCTTTTGTGATTCGGTGCGGGTATCAATTAAATCTTTATAGTCTTTAATCATATCATTAGTAATTTCTAATGCATAAACCTTTATTCCTGGAACTTCGGCAAGTTCATTAAGCATATCGATAACTTCTCCTGCCTTAAGTGGACGTGTTTTATATGAATAATAATCCTTAAGATATTCTTTAAGTTCACTATTAATTTTATATTTAGTGCCATCACCATATTTTGCCATACGTTCTGATTTAAAGTAATACATTCCATCAGATTTTGCATCTTCTCCATATGCTTTAATAAAATTAATTATATTACCATCTGGATCCGTAATAATATAATTTGCATTAGCATCAGCCTTTCCATATGTTTTTTTAATAAGTTTTATTAATGCCTTATCATTTGGTACATATTCTTTAAAATCATTATCAGTAATTTCAGACCATTTTAAACCTTGTATACCTTTTTTATCAGGACCATAACGTAGAGATTTTACTTTAGGACCAAATATAGAAGCAAAATTAGTTAAGTTAGGATCATGCTTAGATCCATCAGAATATGGATATCTTTCATCTTGATCCTTAGCTCTTTCTATTTTTTTAATGTTGTTATCCTTTTCAATATCATAAATTTTCTGTGCTAATTTTTGAACTAATGTAGATTTAAATGATTCATTAACTATTTCATCACTAACAATTATATTAATCATTTCATTAATGACTAATACATCATAATTATAATCATTTAAATATTCTAATAATTGTTTCATTTATGTATTATTATATTTATTTAAAAATAATAAATAAAAAAGAAGATTAGCAAATTAACTAATCTTCTTTATAAGTACCTCCCCTGGGATTCGAACCCAGACCCAATTAAGGACCGCTTTTGAGACGGCTGCGTAGACCATTCCGCCAGAGAGGCATATCATATTGATACAACAAATATTTAATTTATCTTATACAATTCTTCCTTTTCTATTGCCCTTCTAATCCATCTCATCAGAATTATACATTTATCATAATGAGTTAAAAATATAGCAGTTTCACCAACATCATGTTTATCGGACAAATCTATATCAAGTGAATAAATTGTACTATCTTCTACTGTTATATGATAAACAGCTATTCCTCCGGATTTTATACAATCAAGTTCGGCAGAACCTTTTACAATAGTTTTTAAATCATGAGTAATCATATTTTATTTATTGAATTTTATTTATATGATGTGTAGTAGGCTATCGAAACCTACCCGTAAGGATGTATAGTACCCTACTTTCCACGAATGTTTATAAACTATACTTATAAACACATACACATTCTCATTTAGTTTTTCGTTTCGGCAAAAACTAACAAAAACCTCAGTGCGTCTGGTGGGACTCGAACCCACACCTCCGAAGAGCTAGATCCTTAGTCTAGTGCGTATCCCAATTCCGCCACAGACGCATTATATATTTCCTATACAAGAGACCCTTGGATTAATGAGTAACGATAACCACTCATCTTGTAGTCATTGGAAATATTTTTCTAACAGTTTTATTTTAACCGGATAAACTTGTTATTAAAACGCGGTATCGTATTTGTTGGGCTGGTCAGAGTCAAACTGACGATCCCTTGCGTGTAAAACAAGTGCTTTAAATCACTAAGCTACAGCCCAATAAATGACGGTTCCATTATGTAAACGGCGATGCGCATCGCTGTGCCTATGCTGAAAGTCACCGACAACCAAAAGTACGTCGGGATAACGGGACTCGAACCCATAACTTCTGCTTCAGAGGCATTTGTGTTCACCATTACACCATATCCCAATAAAACCAGTATTTTGAGACTGGTAACTCACAATCCTTGCTTTTTCTGGGGAATTGCTCGTGTTTTTGGACCGCTAACTTTTTAATTCAAAGGACATCCGTTCCTCCACGATACAAGGCCTCATCATCCTTTATTGACACATGTAGAATGCCATTCTACTTCTCTTCGTATTGTGCCCGATACTAGTCGGTGCGTTATTCCAACAGGTGTCGGGATAGAGAGATTCGAACTCTCACGTATCATTTTCAACGCCAGATTCTAAGTCTGGTGCGTCTGTCCATTTTCGCCATATCCCGATTTGCCAAAATGATGGAAAGGTAGACATCGATGGTAACGTTGGAATCGAACCAAATAGCTAGCATACATGTACCATTTACTGCGTTACCAATGTAAAAACCTCCCATAGGAATTTAACCTACATCTCTTGGTAAAATCCAAGGCTCTAACGTTGAGCTAAAGAGGTAGCGGAGAGCACCGGAGTCGAACCGGAGCCGAAATTACCGACCGAAGCGGGTTAGCAATCCGTCCTTATCACCGTCAAAGTTTACTCTCCAATAAATTCTTTAATTTGTTTAATAACTTCTTTTGTATTATTACAACAATATTCCCAATCTATTCTTAATTTTGTCCAATTTTGTTTAAAATAAAAAATAAGGCTATTAACCTTATTTTTAATGTTAATTTAAAATTTTATTTTGTTAGTATACTTAAATAAATATTCTAATGAATCAGTATATAAATCTTCATACTTTTCATCATAAGAAGATTTTTTAATTGATAATGTTATGAATTCATCTTGATTAATTAATTCTATTTGACAAACTGGTTTATTATCATTTTCAAAATTAATATCTATTCCATTATATCTTTTCCTACCAATATTTGTTGTTAATGAATTCAATTTTATTATTAACTTATTACCTAATATATTTTTATTGATTTCTTGTTCACAATCTTTAAAATATTTTAGTATTGATATTGATTTTTGAATTTCTGGATATTTTTTAAATTGATTAAATTTGTAATAATACTTACCAAAATCAATTTTATCATATTCAAAATCATATTTACTTAAAAAGGAATATATTGGATAATTATTAATTTTTGTTTTACTATTAATTTTTAATTTTTCATTTATAAAATCAATTATTTTTTGCATATTAAATTATTTTATTTTTTTGTCTGTTATAATTAAAAATAAATATTTATTACAAACCAAATATAAAAATATCTTTACATTCCACTATCCTGTACAACTGTCAATCAAGCGTTGCCTACAGTAACTTCTCCAAATCATGTTTATATGAACACTATTGTTATGTCCTTTAAGATATTTAAATACATTGTTTAACTGGTACAATGTATAAAACCTCGATAGAATCTTACTATAAGTAAGATTTCGGGGGTTATGCCGGAGTCGAACCAGCCTAGTGAGAACCACAACCTCATGTCCTACCGATGAACGAATAGCCCCATATAAGTCAATTCTCTAAAAGAGGTGTTGCCAAAACTTAAATTGACAAATAGATTTCTCACCCGAGACCTCCGGAGTTTTCCTTGATATCATTGCTGACCGTACTTCCACCTATCTCTTTGGGATAACCCACTACTCCAATTGGTGTTCCTTAAAATCTATCAATATTAGTTTTAATATTAGTTTTGCTCTTAGGGTGTTAGATGGGATTCGAACCCACATTGAGATAAACTCGATGATTCACAGTCACCTGCCTGTAACCAATTCGGCTACTAACACCATATAAAAACAGGTCAACCATTTTCCCTGTTATGTCCCGATATGAACACATGTAAACATTGTATTAACAGTGTTACTAAGTTTTTCACCATAATCAAGGCTTATAGCTGCACAAGCAACGAGGACGGGATTTCAACTTTAACCTCTAAAATGGCCTACACGGATTTTAAGAGGCTGTAGGGAATCCTCATTGAGTGGACAGTTGGATTTGAACCAACATTTCCGGCTTGGAATGCAATAATTTGAAGTACCTCTCAACTACAACAATCTTCCGATGTAAAAGCGTTAAAAGTTAATAAAAAATTTTTAACGGCGTACTACCCTTATACGATATCCACATAAATGATAGAAACCACTTAAACTATCATATATAATTACTTACAGTTAATTATACATTTTTTATATCGACCTGCTGTAAGAACCTTTATCGATACTGGACTATTTTTATTGTGAGCGGCGTACCAGATTCGAACTGGCTCCTTAAGAATGGCGATCTCATATGCAACCATTAACACCTACACCGCATATTCGGTTTTACTTAGATCCGAAAACTTAGTAGCGCGGGTTGGACTCGAACCAACATAAGATTGTTTGACATACAATTGTGTAAACCGAAGTAACTCTTATCTACAGCATTCATTAAGAAGCAACAACGAAAAAAGTATTAAAATATTTCACCACCGCGCTGGTAGGGATAACGGGATTCGAACCCGTATCTTTGCCTTGAGGGGGCAACCACCTGAACCTATTAGTATGATATCCCCATATAAATTTATGAGCGGGATAACGGAATCGAACCGTCATATCCAGCTTGGAAGGCTGGCATAATAACCATTATACTAATCCCGCGGATGGAGGTACCTTTATCACTATCAGAATCCCTATTGTTTTACTTCATGACTATTAGTTTATCACAAGCTTTATTGATACTTAATAACCATTGCAAGTGAACCTCCATATGTACCGCCGGTCAGAATCGAACTGACATGAAACCAATTAACCTTTCAACGCCTTATGAGAGCGAGGGTATACGGCGGCATAATAAGTTGGGATGATAGGACTTGAACCTACGACCTCCATCTTATCAGGATGGCATTCTAACCAACTGAAATACATCCCAATATATAAAATATGTTAACCAATTACACCAATGCCAGATTTTACACTTTCAGATTAATATTCTAGAACTATTAACCATCAATCATATAGATTTCGATACTGGCATACAGGGCTCGAACCTATATCATTTTAAGTTGGGGAACCGAGACTCGAACTCGGAACTTCAGCTTCAAAGGCTGACGTGTTAACCAATTACACAGCATTCCCCAATAAAATGGTGATTCATCACATTACGGTTACAACCACCAAAAAACCGAAATCATGTAACTATCGGTAAAAGTATTTTGTCTTATGGATCTGAGTGAAAATCGGATTTGAAGTAACTCTTACCTTTCAACAAGAGGATTCGTAGGGAGGCCCAGATTCGAACTGGGATTGGAAACGTATCAGATTTCTAGCCTCAACCATTTAGCTGATCTCCCCATATTGGTGTTTAAGGATAACACCAAAACCCATTTTAGTGTTTTAATCAACTAAAGTTCTGTTCCATCTCGCTCAATGTATTTAAGCTAAAGCCTGTGGAAGGTCTTTCTTAATGCGCACTCGATTATGTCACCTTCAGCAAGTGTTATGTGATTTATTTCCGGATTGACCCATAACGCTAATGCCAACTTTACCCATCTATCTGGGATGCGAACTTGTAGGGATAATGGGAATCGAACCCGTATTTCCACCTTGAAAGGGTGACTACCTGAACCAGTTAGTAATGATATCCCCATAAAATTATTCCTGTAACAATCGAATAAAGTATATTAAATAAAACCAAAAATTATTGAAGTAACTCTATTCTACAACAAGGAATTTATTTTTTATAATATTCAAGAAATTTATTTATTTTTTCTTGCATTAATTTCTTTCCATTTTCTGAATTAATTTCATTCCATGGTATTCTATAAACTTCTATTCCTTTAGATTTTATATATTTATCTCTAATTTTGTCTGATTCTTTTCGATCTTCATATAAATGTTGTTTACCATCTATTTCTAGATCAATTTTTCTATTATTTATTTCAATATAAAAATCCAAAAAATATCTTTCACCATTATGTAAATCCCCATATTCTAATAAATATTCTCTAATATAAGGAATTGAATTATTATCTAAAACTTGTTTCCAAAATTTTTCAGCATAACTTATAATATTTCTAGATTTCCATCCTTGAAATGTTCCATTTTGGATTTCCTTTTGTCTTAATAATGACATTTGTTTAGATATTGATTTTTGTCTACATTCATCAGAACAATATTTTTGAAATTTATTACTTTCAAATTCTTTATTACAATATTTACATATACATTTTCGAACACCATAAATATATTTTCCATATTGATTAGCTAATTTATATTTATGTTGTTTAATACCTTCAACAAATGTATTAGATATTTTTTGTTTTGTTTCTTCGGATCTTAAACCTTTTTTCTTATTTCCTAATGCTGAACCACAAGATTGATTACAACATTTTGCAAATCTTTTTTCAAATGGTAATTTCTTTCCACAATATTCACAATATTTAGGATTTAAATCATAATCTCTTTTTTGAATTTCTAACCAATGATTAGATAAATTCTTTTTAGAAATTTGTTCTTTAGAATCAATTCCTATTTGTGAAAAATATAAAAGAATATCTTTATCTATAAATCCTCCATTTTGATTAGTACGAATATTTAACTTTTTACAAATTTCTGATTTTGACTTAGAATAATCATAAATATTTTGAATTTCCTCTTTAGTCATTTTAATTATTATATATTTAATTAAAAATAGTAAAAATTTGTCAAAAAATTCAAATTCGAACTAACAATTTTATAGTCGGGAATGTTGGATTTGAACCACTCCTCATCACCCCAAATGACGTATGCTACCTGTTTACACTACATTCCCGATTATTGTATGGGTAGCCGGACTCGAACCGACAACAGCGTGCTTCCAATGCACGTCGTCTACCTATTGACGTATGCCCATATATTATATTGTGGAGCGGGTGTGAATCGAACACACATTGCCGGATTTTCAGTCCGGTGCATTGACCAACTCTGCCACCGCTCCAAATATACCTTGAACATCCCATGTATCTGAACTCTGGTATCACCTATTCTCTCACCGTGGCCTTAGGGTCTTGATTTCGGAGTTTTGAAAGGTTCTCAAGTTTTTGTTACTCATAAGAGCAGTCCGGACACCTTCCCAAACGAGGACATGCATGTGGACCGGAGTGGATTCGAACCACTGACACCCAGATCTTCAATCTGGTGCTCTACCAACTGAGCTACCGGTCAATTTGTGAGTCTTACCTCACAGTAGTTAAATCTTTTTATCATTATATGAAGACCTAACAGAAACACTTGCGAGGGCCCATGCGGAGTCGAACCGCACTACCAGGTTTTGCAGACCCGTACATAAACCGCCCTGACCTAGACCCATTATTATAGATATATGATAATGATATTGTTACCATACGCTGGCAGGATTCGAACCAAACCAGCTCGCGGACTCGATCCACTCTTCACATTACCAAGGAAACCATTCCTTATGGGATATATCTATTATAAGTTAATTTACGGAATAATCGAATAAAGCTTAATATTAGCCGTGTTTACCAATTTCACCACCATGGTACATAATGACCATGGGCCGGATTCGAACCGACAAGGATAACATCCAGCCATTTCTTGAAGTATCTCTATTCTTCACCAGCAAATTTGCGGAGATGGCCGGATTCGAACCGACACACCGTTTTACCGATTACTACCTGTTTTCAAGACAGGGCCCTTGCGCAATTAGGGTTACATCTCCAATTATGTATTTAAATATTATCATATAAAATTTCCCAAAATTTGTCTCCATATTTAGATGTAACATAATCAAGATAATATTTTACATCTTTATAATATAAAACTTTTATATCTGGATTTTGTAATTCTTTTTGTTTCCACTGTTTACTTGAATATCCTTTAATTTCAATTATACCATCATCTGTTATAAAATCAGGTATGGATATATGTTCTTCATTATTAAAAATATATTTTCTATGTTCTTTACATCGTGATATATTTAAACCATGTTCTTTATAATAACATACAAATGCTAATTCCCAAGAACTATCACAAAATATATTTTTATACCAACCTTGTTTACCTATACCAGAACCTTTACGATATCCTCCGACTAATGGATTTTTTTTCATTGTTTCGGATATTTTTTTTCTACGTTCATCTTCCTTTTCAGAAGTGGATGCAATACCTTTTGCTTTACCTTTTAATGAATTTGATATTTTTTCTTTATATTCATTATCTAAACCAAGTTTCCATCCATCTTTAATATAATTATCTAAATCATCTCTTAAAATAAATTTTCGTTTACCATCTTTATGAATAAAAGTTCGATTTAAAGACCATGTATTAGGATGACCTTTATAATTTATTTTAATCTTTTGTGGATTTTCTTTACATCTACATTCATGTTGTTTTAAAGAATTTAATGACATATATTCTTTTCCACAATATTTACAATAACACTGCTGTTTTTTATTAAAATTATTCATATATTATAATATAGTACTTTATAATTAATAATAATAATTTTTAATAAAATCAAGACAAGCACTATTACCATTTGCGGAGAGATAGGGACTCGAACCCTAAAACCGTTATTAGCGATCTGCCAATTTTCAAGATTGGTTCCTCATCCAGCCGGATCCTCTCCGAATAGATTCCGTAGGATTACAATCGTCCACTCTGCCACCGCTCAAAGAACGAAGGGGATTCGAACCCCTGGCCTTCCTAAAGATTTCTCTTTCAAGAAATAGGCATCCATAGAATCTTTATTTAAAAAATGTAGGCGGGCTTCTCACCACTTAGTTGCGTCTCATCCATTACTGGAGCGTCCTTCTTGTTTCTATATTTCACAATATAGATTTTCTAGACGACTACAAATTATGTCTCATTCTACAGTGATTGTGTTCTGTCTTTACACCCACGTTCATACTTGATAAATCGACAAATTTTATCTTTCTTACTTGCGACCGGAGTTTGGTTACTCCGCGGTAATCTTACTCACAACTTAATGTCGAGCAGTGATCCTTAATTCCCGCTTTGGAAAACTTCCTCAATTTGTAGAGAAATATATTTGTTGTATCAATCCCGAAGGTTTGAAATAACAAAATTTTTTAATATTTGTTGTATCAATATGTCAAAGAACTATCAATTTTAGAAATTGAGAAAAATACTCTAATGTTCTACCATTAAACTATCATGCAGTTATTCACCACACTTGAAGGGGTTGAACCTTCATTTTTAGAGCTTCGTACTCGGTACGGGACTCGAACCCGTGATCTCCAGAATGAAAATCTGACGTCCTAACCAACTAGACGAACCGAGCATTTAATATTTTAAAGAACACTTTTATTTTATGTTTTACATATATTATATAGAAATCAATTTATAAAAATTCAAACTTTTTTTAAATTTTTTCATAAAAAAATCTCCAAAACTTTTGTAAGCTCTGGAGATTTACATATATGATTATACTATATAATTACACTTCCATATCTCCAGAATATTCGCACATAGGTTCTTGAAAAAGACCGAACAAGCCACAAGGTTCTCCTGAAAAAGAAGAACTACCAAGAATAATAATATGTGAGCTAAATTGTGTCATTTTTTCTGAAGTTTTATTGTTTATTTAATTTATAATAGTATTTTTTTCTAAAAAAGTTTAATTTTTTATTAATTTTTTTATAAAATATTTTAATGATATATCTTATATATAGATAATAAGATGTTATTTTTAAATAATATAATTATTATATAGTAACTAAATATATAAATTTCAAATAAATGTTTAGATCATTATTAAGAACTTTACCTTCGCTTAGTGGTAATTTTAAATTAGCATGTAAAATAGATCATATAGATAAAACATATAAGTTAAATAATATTGATGTATATGAAGTATCAATAAAAAAATGTTCTTTACAACCATTACAAAATAAAATGTATAATAGAGACATTAATATTAATTTAACTAATAATTCTTATGAATATGATATTTGTAAATTTTATAATAAATATCGAGATAAATTTTATGATGTAAATTATATATTTAATGAAACTGATTATAAATATTGGAACCCAGTAATTAATGATGATTCATCTGTACGTAATAAAGATTATGAGTATGGATGTAAACGTTTATCATATTATAATACTGGATATCAATTTGAATTTTATGCACCTATTTATATTGATGAATCTAATGATTTACCAAAATATTTTGATATTTATGTTTATTTTAATGATTATAATATGAAAATTCTTCGCATTAATATAGATAATGATAATGAATCAAATTATTTATATCAATACATAAATAAGTATCTTTCAAAAATAAATAGTAATATAATATATTTTGATGATAATAGTCAACAAGCTACATATTTTGGATTAGATGTTTTAAATGGAGGATTAACTTCTATAAAAGATAGTATGGTAAGTATATTATATAAAGAACAATTACCAATAAATCAATTTAATAAAATAATTAATAATGGATTTGAACGTAATAAACTTATTATGCGTCAAATTATTCCTTTAGCATTCCAATTTAATATTGAATCTTTATTATCTAATGGTGATGTTGAAAATTTTTATTATAAAGACATAAATATTAAAGGAAGTTATGTTAATAAAAATAATTATAAATTGTCTTTATATGATATTGAACATTCTGGTGATGAATTATTTATAAATCGAAATTATAATAATGAAAATATTATGTTTCATAATTCATTATATTCTCTTTATGAAAAACAATTAAACATATATAAATATGATAATAAAATAAATATCAATTGGAATCACTGGAAATTACAATTATCTAATGAAGATAATCCATATTATACAAATATTAATATTAATTATAGTGGTGTTAATGGCAAATATGGGAATTTTCCAAATATTGGAGCAACAAGACAAATATTATTAAATGTAATTAATACAAATGATATTTATGATATTGAATATTTTGAAAACACAGATGATTACATTTATAATTTAAATCAAAATATTTCATCATGGTATAAACTATTAAATTATGATGATTATAATAGTTTAATTAAATATAATAAAGATTTTTTCAATAATGAAAATAATTGGTTTAATATAAAAAATAATTATGCATATGTAAATGGAATTTTATATAATTTAAAAGATATCTGTACAATAAAAAATATAGATAAATTAGATTATTTTAATGTGTTTGTTTATCCTAATTTTAATATTATTGATAATTTTGGAAATTCAATTTCTTCAAACTATACAATTGAATATTCAAAAATAAATAGTCTTAAACGCAGATATGATTTTAATAAACATTTATTTTATATTAAAAATGAATCTAATGAAACTAATGCAAATTTTGTTCCATTTAATATTTCAACCAATAATATATTTATTAAATCAACATATAATTTAAACAATAAACAATATATCTTTAATAAAAATGAAAATAATGTAATATATTATGATATTGATGAATTACTTAATGAATTAGAATTAGATGAAAAAATTAAAGAATCTTTTAAAGAATCTTTATCTGAATATTTAATAAATGCATATTGTCAAATTTCTAATATATATATTATTAAAAATATAGATGAATTAATAAAAAATAAAAATATATATTCTTTATCTAATATATATTATAAATATTCTTTAGATGAAAAGTATAATTCATTTACAAATATTTCATTAAACACAGATTTAAATAGTTTAAATACAAAAGAAATTAGTCTTTATAGTAAAAAAACGTTTATATCAAGAACAGATTTATTAAATAATAAAGAATTATTATCAAAAAATAATATAAATATTAATATAAATGATCTTAATAAATATGAAATGGTATTAACAGATAAAGATATATATTTTAAAGAATATGTTCCTTTAGCCACTGATATTTATTATATTGATAAAGATTCAAACATTGAAGGATATTGTAGAATAGAAAATTATGAACAATTTGAATTTGTAAAACAATATAAGTTTGAAATAGTTATAGTAAAAAATAATATATTAATAACCGAAAATAATATAAAAATACAAAATCAAAAATCAATCACTATAAATGATACTAATAATATTGAATATTTAAATAATGGATTTTTTGTATATAAAGGTGAAACAGTAAAATTATATTATAAAGCTAAATTAACGAAAGTTACTGATGATATTATTAATACTATCGTCGGTAATAATACATATTTTTTATATATTAAAGAATTAAATGAAGATAAATTAAAAAATATTACAAAATATGAAATATCTGAAAATATTGATAATGAAATAAAAGTATTTACTCCTATATTTAATTCTGTATTTAAACATGAAGATTTATATTATCAAAAGAATTTAATAGAAAATGAAAATATTTGTTATAAAATTGATAATAGTGATGAAACAATTTATAAATCATTTAATGATAAACCTAATAATACAGATAAAAAAATTGTATATTTAAGTAATTCACAAATAAAATATAAATATATTGAAGAAATATCATTAGAAGATATTATTAAAAAACTTGCAAATATTATTTATAATAAAATTAATAATGAGCAAAATAATTTATATAATAAATTTAAAATTATATTAAAGTTATTAATAGACAAAAATGATTATAATATTATTGACAAGTTAAGTATTGAAAATTTAAATAATTATGATAATATTTATAAATTTATAACTGGTTTATTAAATGTATTAAATAAATATAAAGATATATTTATAGGAAAGGAAATAAAAAATAATGTATATTCTAATATTACTTATGATGATGTTTATAGTAAAGATATTGTTAATAATATTATAAATAGTGAAAATATTAACGATAAAATAAATAAAATTATAATTAGTATAATCATAAATATTTTATATGGAAAAGAATCTAATGGAATAATTAAAAAACGAGATTTTAGTAATAGTAAAATAAATGACGATTATTTTAAAGTAAAATTTTATAATTATGAAAATATATTAAAATATTCATACGCAGTATCATATAGAACATTATTATTTAATATTTTATTAAAGGATTTTAAAGAAGATGATAAAGATATTTATAATATTAAGAATAATAATCAATCTTTAGATGAATTTATAGAAATTGATAATATAAATAGTGAAAATAATGATGAATTTAAAATAAACAATATAATATTATTGTTAAAACATATATATGATACTAATTATGATCATTTTATTGAATTATTAAAAGAAGATTATAAATTAGAATTATATGAATTAAGAAATAATAATTATTTTGATATATTAGATAAGGATGATAATTATGTTAATATATTTACTGATGATAAAGGTAAAAAATATGGATATATTATATATCGTCCATATATAGATAATACTGTTAATACATATAATATTGAAAATGCGATATTATTTAATAGTATTTATTCACATAAATTTAGTGATAATACTAAAAATAATGAAAAAATATTTATTAAATATTTTAATGATTTAGTTCCATATTTAAAATTTAATTTCTTTACATATTATATATTTAGTATTAATAGTAAATATAATAGTATGATAATTAATCCTTATAGATATTTATTAGAAGATAAATATTATATTAATAAAACTAAAATAAAACCTGATTATAAATATGTAGATTCATTTAGTTATTTAAGTGATTTAAAAATTATGATTTACAAAATTATATAGATAATAGTAATAATATAAATATATGGAGATTATCTACATATGATTTATTAAAACATAAAAATCCTCAAAAAATTACAATTTATCGTTATATGAATTTTATATCGCCAGTATTTAAAAAGGTGAACAATATAAAAACATATCAATTAAAATATAAAAAATTTAATTATAATTTTGATGATGACAATATTTATTTAACCAATATAAATATACATACATATTCTCCAGTATATATATTCAGTAATAAAACAGATAAATTTTATGATTATCTTATTAGTAAAAATTTACCTAATTCAATTACTACTGAATATGAATATGAATACAAATCATTTAATGATAATTTATATTATTTATTAAAACCTTCATTTGAGGTAAGTGTTGAAAACCTTTTAACATATGAACAATTATTAGAATATGAAAATGCTATTAATACATATAATACATTTAAAAAATATATTAGTCAATTTATAAAAACTAATAATTATAATTCAGATGAAGAAAATAAAATATTATTTTTATTTAATAAATATGTAGTATCATATCATTCTATAAGTGTTAAACTTAATACATATCAAAATAAAAAATTATACAAACTAAAATATATTTTTAATATTATATAATGTCAAATAAAAACATTCATTTATTAGATAATTTAATAGAAGAAAATAAAAATTATAATAATACTATTCATGCATTGGCTAATATGGGTCAACGTATGGGTATTAAAGGTGATTCTATTATATATAATTCATTTGAACTTATTGATGTATTTAATGTCAATTTAAAAAATGAAAACATTATTTCATTTGAAGGTGTAAAAGAAAATATAGATGATTATATTGGTTATTTATATTATGTTAATAATGATGATACATCAATAACATGTAATTTTGGTGCCATTAAAAAAACACAATTATTAGAATCAAAACGAGGTTATATAAATAACTCCGATACATTATTAAATTCAATAAATTGTAATTTTACAAATAATGATTCAAATATTTTTGGAGAATTTAAAATAAATAATGAAGAAAGTTTAAAAATTGAAGGTATAAATATACTTAATAATATAAATTCTTACAATAAAAATTCAGTAATTAAAATAAAAAATAATCATTTATATTCTTTATTATTTGGAAAAATTGTAAATAGTGATAATATTGAAATTATTTACAATGATTTTGATTTGAAAAATAATGAATTAAAATATGCTTTAAGAGCAATTAAAGGAAATGTTGATAATACCTATGTGTTGTATGAATTTGATATTAATGATATTAAAAATCCATTTTTAAAAGTTTATAATTTAAATCTCAATGAGAATAATAATTTGAATAATAATTTAAGTAATATATTTAATACTTATTTTGTTGAAGAAACAAATATTGATAATTTAGATATATCCGATATTAATGATATAAAATCATCTAAATTTATATTTGAATATTTCTTAAATTATTCATCTTCTAATATATATAATTTAGCATATAATAATGAAAATAATACTAAATTATCATTAAGAACACCAAATAGTATTAAGGATGAAAATGAGTTAACAAATTATTTAAATATAATTAATTATATAAATAACGATATTAATGTTTTAATACCTGCACTTATAAAATATTATCATAATAATTTTTTCGGTATAAATATTAATACAATAATATTACGTGTGTTACAAAATGTTTATGAAACTATGTGTTATAAACATTATATTTCATATTCAAAAGATAATATTAATAATAAAAATATTAATTTTAATGACAATCGATTTGTATTATATTTCCCATTAAATTATAAAATAACATACGAATGTAATAAAAACAATATATTTGATATATATAATATTAATGATTTATATATTCATAGATTAAATTTGGAAAATTATGATTCAGATTTAATTTCATATAATGAATTATTAAATAATATTTTGTTTTCAAGTAATGTAATAAAACAAAGTATGTTTGATGTTTATAATTTAACATTTGATTATAATAGTTATTATGATAATAATTATATTGCAAATATTAATATTATATATTTACATACTTTACCATATATAGATAAATCTAATTATAATTGGTATATTAATGGACAAAATAGTGGATTACGTTCTTATATAAATAATTCATTATTTCAATATTTTGTAATTATAAATACTATAAAAATTGAAGACAACGATATACAAGGAGAATATTTAACAAATATTCCAAATGATTTATCTAGTTATTTTAATGATAATGAATTTATTGTTAAAAATTTTGAAATATCATATGAACGTGTTAATAATTCAATTACAACAAATATTGATAGTATTACATTTAAAACATTATTACCTAAAATATCAACATATGATTTAACCGATGTATATCAAAATACATTAGTTATATCATTATCAACAATTAATACCGCAAATTTAAATAATGTTTTAATGTGTACATTATGGAAATATAATGATAATGATTGGGAAATATTAAAAAATTCAAACACAAATGACATTTTAGATTTAAGAGATTTCTTAAATTTAGGTTTATTAAAATATCGCTCATTAAATACTAAAGATTATATATTTAATTATTTTGGTATGTTAATGAATAATATAAAAGATTATCATAATCCATATGGAAATGAGATTATAAAATTAGCATTATTAAAAAAGGATAAAAATAATGATTTAGGATTAAATTTAAGTGTAGTATCAAGTAATGATATTTCTATAACTGATAATAAATTAAATACGGATGATATTAATGATATTACACAAAATGAAAGATATATTGATGGAAATACTGATAATATTAAAGAAATTACACGAAATAATATTACTGTATCTAATAATAATTCTAATATAATATTAATAAATAGTGATGACAAAACAACTTCTAGTACATCATTAAGTTACGATCAAACTTCAGAAATTAATTTAGAAAATTATAAAGATTATACATTTAAAAATGCCCCATTATTAGATCTTTCAGAAATAATATTGGAACATCCTCAAATAATAAATCGTTTAAATTTGCTTTCTTTAGATAGTAATAAATATATATATAATACTATAATTGGTGTTGATTTAGATAAAAATAAAAAGAATGTATTTACTATTAAACCATCATCATTAAATGTTGATATAGGTACGAAAACTTTAATAGATGAAAAATCAATAAAACGTTTTAAAACTCTTGATACAATTTCAATAGATTTTAATAATATTGAATTAAATGGTAAAGTTAAATCCGGTTTAATTAGACAAGAATTAACAGATAATTCATATATTTTATATAAAGATATAGTATTAATTGGAAATGATGTAATTAAAAAAAATAATGGAAAATATTATATTAATATATTAGAATTATTAGAAAAAAATAATATTAAGGATGATTTTTCAGATGCTGGTGGAAAATTTAATTTAGTTCAAAATAATAACGATATTGAAAAAGGTACAAATGATATAATATATATAAATTCTAATATTAGTAGTATAGATAATATTAATATATGTACAAAAACTTTACGTGTTATAAAATATATAAATACTACAAGTAGTAATAATACCAAAAATATTATTATGTTAGTTTAATGAATACGAAAGTTATTATTACAGGTACACATAACGTAAATAAAAATCAATTAGCATTAAGATTAACTGAATTAAATGATAATTTATCTATAATGCCAACATTTACTACCGATGTTGATTATGAAGGAATTAATGAAATATTTAATTATAAAATTGATTTAAATACTATATATTTATCATATAAAAACAATGCATTATTATATGTTAATACTATAAATAATATATCTACTGGTGTTACATTAGATGATTATTATAACAATGATATATGTATAATTGATGTTAGTGATTTTAATATGATATCAGACAAACAGTTATCTGAAAATGACATTTTAATAGTGTGGATAGATTCTAAATATAATAAAAAAACAGATATACAAGAAATTAAATATCTTCAACAGAGATTAACTAAATATAATTATTTATATTTTTTAGAATCTGAAAATATTAACGATATTGCAGATGTTATTTTAGAATATTTAAATAGCCCAGAAGAAGTTAAAATAGAAATTTTAGAAAATAATTCATAAAAATGTTAAAATTTATTAAAATTGTTTTAAATAAAATTTCTATATTGTAAAAAAATAATAATATATAATATGTTTGCAAACGAAATGGGTGGAATGTCCATAGAAGGAAAATGGTTAAATAAAATGACTGGTGAAATTATATATGTAACTAATTATGTTGATGATGGTGATACAAGCATAATTATTTCCGATCATGGACAAATTTCAATGAATGATTTTATGAATAATTATATTCAGGCATCAGACGATAATCTTTATGATAATAATGGAAATATAATTGGAAAATCAGAAAACGAAATAAATAATACAAAAACAAACAATAATATAAAAACTGACGATGATTTTTATATTGATGATATTCCTGTAGAATTATTTAATAACACAACAACTAACACAAAGAAAAATAATGAAGATAAATTAGAATTAAAAAACGAAAAAATTATTAAAAAGTTATTTGACAAAATTGAAAGTAAACCACAAATTCATTTGACAATTGATTGGGCAGATTTCCCAAAGAATGAAATATCAACATTAGTTAATTTTTTGGATGTTGATATTGATGATATTTCAAAGTATATAGAGCGAGAATTTATTACAACTGATGAAATATCAGGAGAAATTACCAAAATTATTCAAAGTAAATTAAATGACTAGTAATGAAAAGGATTTTGTCAAATCAATAGTTGAACATTCAGACAATATTAAAAAGGCACAAGAATATATAGAGGAAAATTTTGGAATAAAAACAAAATATAATGAAGAGACAAATACAATAAATTTGTGGACAACAAATATTAATGAAGCTCTTCAAATTATTGCAGCAAAAGATTATTTGATAACAACTATTGGTGAAGATATGATTAATGTTAAATATGGATTAAAATAATTATTAATCATATTATCAAAAAAGTCACTCTGATAAACAATTTTTTATAGTTAATATAGTTTATTAAATTTATAAAAAAAGTTAATCAGAGTGACTTTGGTGTTTTCTGGCAGCAGTTTAAATTATATCCAATATACCTTTTAATTTATTAGCAGATGCTTGTATTTGTGATTGTGCTTCGCTTATATCTTTAGATATGTTATATTCTACATTTTCATCTAATATCTTTTTGATATAATCAGGAAAATATTTATCATCTAATACTATTAATGTACGATTATATTTAAAATGTTCAAAAATATCTTCTTCTGATTTATCTATACGTCCAACATAATTTTTTTGATTAATTAAATTATGAATATAATTATGAACTATATCATCATTATTAAAGTCTAAATTGTAATTAATATCTTTAGTTGATACTTTAAATACCTTTGTAGAATTTGATTTTGATTTTCTTACAATTACAGGAAGAATATTATCTGAACCATCTCCTTTTATTATTTTATCAATTACTATTTGTTTTGGTGATATTTTTGTAAGTTTAATTGATTTCTTAACTATATCATTAAATAACACATCATTTTCATTAAACTCATAATTAAACAAAAAGTTTAAATCTTCTTCATTATAATTATCTATGAAAACACCTGCATCTTTATTCCACCACATAGTAAAACACATATTATTATCTGTATGAACCAATTGTTTTAAATCATTATCTTTAGTCCAAATAATACAATTGGTTCCTTGTTTATTTAGTTCTTTTGACCAATGATATATCCAATCGTCACCTTCAATATCTTTTTCTCTAGATACATTTATACCTGTTTGTGACAATACAGATAAGAAATTGTCATATGCCTCAAAAACTAATTCCCAATTAATATCTGAAGATCTTGTTCGAGTACCTTTATATTCAACTATTAAACCTTCAGTTTCCTTTTTATTTATAAGATAATTTGGTAATTCAATTTTGTTTCTCCATGAACCGGCATCAGCACAAAAAATTAAATTATCAATCATTGGAAATTGTCTTAATACAACATTAATAGATTTGATTAGCATTAATTTTAAATCTTGACACAATTCAAAATCATCAAGATAATTATTACACATTACACTCAATCTACTCATTAAAAGCCAGTTTCCATCGATTAATAACGTAAGCTTACTTTTCGACATAAATCTACTTTCAATATATTTATATAAAAATAGAAAAACCCAATTATATAATTCATATAATTGGGTTATTTGTTAAAAAGAATTAAAAAATTTCTTAAGATATTACAATTCCAACCAATGATGCAAATACCACATTGTTCAAAACATTGTTAGATACTCGATTTATTGACTTCTTAACATTAAACTTACGAGTGGTTTTGTTCTTAGTATTCATATTATTTAATTTTAATTGTTTTACATATATAATGAAATTTCTTTGTTGAAACAAATCATTTCAATTATTTGTTTTACAAATATAATATAGAAACAATTACAAAAAATTCAAATATTATATAAAAAATAATTTAAATAAAAAATGTCAGGTTGTACCTGATACAATCCAACCCAATAAGATTCATATAATTAGACTATTTATGATGATTATGGTTTAATTGTTGTTCTTTAGTATAAATTGGAACAAAAAATTCTTTATAAGGACATCTCATTTTTTCTCCAACAAAATACATATCTTCTGATTTATCATAATGAAGTACTCCAGGTCGTTTTTTATTTATTTCTTCTCCTTTTGAACATGGGTAATTTTGATAATCGTGTGGACCCCAAGCTTTACCTCTATTTTCACAATTATTACAATATGGTTTTCTACTTATTAACATATTAATTAATTTTAATTGTTTTATCTGGGTGAAATTTATTTATTTCCTCTTAAATAAACTAATTACAAAACTACTTGTTACTACGGTCATGCATAAACACATTGTTACAATAACTACACCTGCACAATAAATACAAATTGTTTCTGCCGTACTTAAATACATAATTATTTTATTTTTTAAAATCCAATTCTAACTGTCTTAAATTCTTCTATAGTTGTTAATTCTTTATAAGTTCCATCACCATATTCAATTGGTCCAAAATTTTTATATAAATTATCTTTTACATCATCATTATACCAATCATACATATCTTTAAGTGGTGGTAATGTTAATAAATGCTTAAGAGTATGTTTTTGAATTGACCAACCATCATGAATCAATCCAGTAAAAATTGGAAGTTCCCATCTATCTAAATAACTACACCATGAATTTTTAGGCCAATTTCCATTTACATACTGGTCATACATTTTATCTATTCCTTTAAGATAGATCCAAAATCTACAGAATAACCAATGACATAATTCTTCTCTAACTTTTGTTGACCAATAATCTTTATCTTCAGGTCCTACACCTATAACGAATGATGGTTCAGATTGTGTATATGTTGAAAATCTATAATCTTTGTAAACACCACATGCATATTTTTGTTTTTCAAAATATATCCATATAGATCTATTTCCACCCATTTTATTTCCATCAATACGAAGTTTCTTTACCTTCATATTTGCTTCTTTCATAAAAGAAAGATTATTTATTTGATCTATTACTTGTTTTTTTGTCATATATTAATACTTAATAAATTCAATTGAATTAATGTCTATACGATGTAATGTCAAATATTCATTTTCAACTATATTATGACCATTTCCCCAACCATGACGTTCGATAATCAAATCAACTGTATCTCCATGAAATGTGGCATGTAAGATTTTATCTTCACCATAAACACCAGAAAGAATATAATTGTAATATGTTTTATTACCATTTGTAATAAAGTGATTCAAATAAATATTCTTTGTCTCACCAATTCGATTTTGCCAATTGTTCCAAAATTTCTTTGTCATGTTTGTTAAAATTTATAATAATTTTATCAAATACAACTTGGAATTTTTCCAAGAGGCCGCCACCTGATTTATAGTTTCAGAAAACTTTTATTTAATAAAGTTTATCAATCCACTTCTGACGTTTGTTCTTCTTTTCAATTTCCTCAGAAATCATCTTTGAGAAAGTATAACCATTCTTTTTAAGAAGATTCCAATTGAGAATATCCTTAATTATATTATTAACCAATTTGATGTAGTTGAGGATTGTTTCGATTGTCTTCATTTTATTTATATTTGTTTTACATATATAATATAGAAACAATTACAAAAAATTCAAACAATATATAAAAAATATTATTATAGATAAAAAAATGACAGATATATACTTGGTATATTCTGTCAATTATTCTATTATACAATATAGTCTTAATTACTCGGCTACTACAATAGAATCAGCAACTGTGTCTGTAACTGTAATTGTATCAACAGTATCAGCTACAACGCTATCTGCAGAGGTACATGTAGCAGTACCATTACCACAGCTTCCGATAGCCATACCAAACATAATTGCAAAAATAAATGCAAAAATTGTCTTTCTCATGTTTTTAATAATTTTAAATTTGTTAATAAATTATATATTGAATTATAATACATGATTAATATAGAATTAATCTATTAATAATTCAAATTAAAAATAACTATTTTAATTACCTTCTTCTCATAGTTCTATTATTTTTATTACCAAAACCATTAATTTTTTGATCTCGATTAATTATTCCTCTATTTCGATTATAGTAATTCGGATTAGATTGTATAGATCTCCTTGGTTGAGTATGATAATATCTATATTGTTGTCTTTCAAATCCTCTGTGATAACCTGGTGAAAAACGATAATCATAACGATGAGGTCTAAAATAAGGCCGATAACTAAAATGTGTAAAAGGTCTACGATAAGCTCTTACATACCAATAGTTATTATAATAATATGGATAATAGTAAATATTGTCATAAAAATAATATAATATTACACCATTTCTATAATACGGTGTACCATATCTAATTACTGTATCAAATCCAACATTAGATTGCACAATATCAACTTGTGTTTCTACATATACATCATCCTGTGTTGTTGTATATACCATTGTATCACATGAACTTAATGAAAAGATCATGATTAAACTAATGATTATGTTTTTTATTTTGTTTATCATATTAATTATTTGTAAATTTTACATCACTAAATTCTAATTGTTGTGCCAATGCTTTTGCTCTATTTACTGCATTTCTAACACAATCTTGTACAGAAAACGCTCCATAACTATCAAAATTCATATTAGAATATAATCTTATTGCACATTCTTGTATAAATCTTTCTTTAGTATATGGTAATAATGAAACTTTACCATCAAATGATGAGACTCCTCCACTTGTTCCTCCCGAAATATCTGGCATAATTTAAATAAGTATATTTATTTTTGAATATTTATTAATACGAGTATCTTTACATGTTAACATGTGTTTATAATCAGTTACTGTTGGACAATCATCTAATGTTAATCCATTTTTTTGCTGTAAAGCATCATGTTTTTTTGAAAAGAATTCATATTTGTCAGATTCAAATAATACATTAAAAAATTCATTTAATGCTTTTGTCAAATCATTATAATCTCCATTTATAAGATATCTATGTGTACATTTATTAGTAGATTCATTATATGCTAAATATCCATAATACGGAACCTTTCCCATTTCTGAATAATATACAAAAAGATAATCATATAATTCATCATTTTTTGCATTATAAGGAAGTTTGTAAATTAAACAATTGGTTTTATTACGATTAAATGACTCCATTAAATTGACTTTAGGAAATGCATGTTTTACATCATCTTCTTCAAAATACATTTCACCAGGTCCTATTAATTGCATATAATTAAATAATCTACTTTGCCTGATTGTACTAGATACTATGTTATAATGTTTTTGTTTAAATAATGTTATTGGAATATAATACAACATAAATTCCAAATTTTCAAATGTTTCAATGTTATTATTTTTCATAATTATTATTTATTATTTAATGTTAATTCCCATTTATTATATATATTTGTATTATTTATTTTCCACCATATAAATTTATATAATGGAATATTAATATACCATTTGATAAATTCACTTATTTTATTTTGATTTATCTCTAATATATTTTGTTGTTTTTTAAAATTAGTATTATCTTTTAATACTTGTTTAAAATAAACTTCTATTAAATCAATTCTTTCATTAGTATTTTTATTTGATGTTTCAATATTTGTTTGAAAATCATAATATGTATGACCAGTTGAATTATTCATTATATATTCTTTTCCAATATATTTTCTAATTGAATTATAATCCAATTTATATTATCTGTTAATAAATTAGTTTTTTGTAATTCTGATCTAACATAATTTATTAAAGTTATTTTTGATATTTTATCTTTATATTTATCCTTTAATTGTGTATAAATATCAATTATTATATTATCAATATCAAATGTTATATTATTGTCATCAAATTGTTTTTTGAATGATAAACTATAAAGATGTTCAAATATATTTTTTATATATACTTTATAAAAATTAATTTCTATATTATTCATTTTTGAAAATGGAATTAACTCTTGTAAACTAATTTTACCAGAATAATATTCTTCGTTTTCAATTACAAAATAAAAATACGAAATATATGTATGTTCATATATTTCTGGCAAAAAACAATTTTTATTTATAAAATCTCTAAAATTTTTATCATCTAATAATTGTTCATATAAAACATTTATATCATTACAATAAAATAATAATGGTATTCCGTCTTTATTTAATAAATTGTTTGTGTTATTTATATTGTTATAAACATTTAAAGATACATAAGATTCTGTCATTTATTTATTATCACATATTTTTTCTTTTTCAATATATTCAATAAATTTTTGTTGTGCAAATTCTTCTAATTTTTTATAATCAGGATATCTTGCATTTAATAATTGAATTTCTGTTTTATCTGATGGTAAAACCAATATTATTAAGGAATCATCATTTATTTCCTTTTCATTATAAAATTTATTCTCAATATAATTTTTAAGATGATTAAATTTTATTGCACCTTTTTCTTTAGACATATTAGATATGTCTATATAAGCAACCAAAATGGCTTTTTCACAATTTTGCATTAATAATATATCACTATATTTTATATTTATATAGTAATTTAAGTATTGAAAATTCAATATAATATTTAATCCAATTAATGTTTATAAAATTATTTTTAAATAATAGAATAGAATTAAAAGACATTAATGAATTTTGTCTAATAAAAATATAAAAATATAAATAATAAAAAATGAAATATATAAAATTATTCGAAACTGCATCAGCATTTGAATCAGCAAGAGCAACATTAGATTTACCTAATGTTAGTTTAATAGAAGCAACTAATGGACTTAACTATTTACCTTATGTTGCACCAGCGCCAGATCCTTATAACGGTCATGAATATGTTGAAATCGGAGGGCTTAAGTGGGCAACAATGAACATTGGTGCAAATAGTATTACTGATTATGGTCTTTACTTCCAATGGGGTGATACCCAAGGTTATACTGCTTCACAAGTAGGTAGTGGAAGTGGTCAGAAGTACTTTGGTTGGGCAGATTACAAGTATGGTAATGGTACAAGTAGTCCAGGTGCCACTGGAATGACCAAGTATAATTCTACGGATGGTAAGACAGTATTAGAAGCGGTTGATGATGCTGCTCAAGCCAATTGGGGCGGTGCATGGAGAATGCCAACTGTTGATGATATTAATACATTCTATATGCATGTAAATACAACAAGAACAACAAACTATCAAGACACCGGCGTTGAGGGCCTTGTATGTACAGATAAAACAGATAGTTCTAAGGTAATATTCTTACCAGCAGCGGGTTATTTCGAAAAAGGTATTACCCAAGAAATAGGTACTTATGGATATTATTTGAAAAATAACCTTTGTTCTTTTGACAAAACCAAAGTGGGTCAATTCTATTTTTATTATGGAGGTACTTATTGGGACAATAATTTCGACCGTTTAAGGGGTGTTCCTATTCGTCCTGTAGCTAATTAAAAATCATATAAATAAAAAATGAAAAAGAGACACTCGAGTGTCTCTTTTTCTTTGTATATACTCTTATATATACTAAGATTCGAATATAACTATTTCAGGTGGATTCTTAACTCCTTTATAATATTTTGCATCTATCTCATCATTAAAATATGATGAAATATAATTTTCATCAACTGGTAAATAACCATCCGTCATATCATGGAAATAAAAATCGGCATTAAGCCAATTATTATCAAGTATCATATCAATTATTTCTCGACCTGTCATATTCTTCTTTTGTTATTTAATCTTTATTCATATTATTTAAATATAATTGTTTGATAATCTTCTATTTGCCATTCATTAATATGAGATTGCCACTTCTTACCAATTTGCGATGGTAAAATCATAAGATTTTTAATTGGCCAATAGTTACCACGTTTAGCACATTTTCTAATATATACTGTCACTGTTGGAAAATTTGAATAAACTCCATAATTGACATCTTTAATTTTTGCAGGAAGATAAACATAAGGTTCATCGGATTTCATTTCCATCCATTTTGTGCTCATCTTCACTTCACACTTCTGACCAACTTTTACAAGCTCAGGATTAGTTATACATGTCTTAATCTTTTTCATATTAATATAAACTTTCTTGTATATTTTCCGCTAACTTCTCTAACAAAGTACACTCACGTTCAGTCATATTCTCTATTTCTTCTCTAGTGAATGTTTGACTCATCGCATAGAAAAAATCATACCAATTCTCTGAACAACCCATACTATTTCTAGCAGTTGTTATTTTCATATTATCAATAGCTTCTAAAATTCTTTTTGCTGTCATAATAGTAAATTTTATATTATATGATGTTATATATAATTTTCTAAGATTTTATAGAAGACCAATCATATTCATTTAAGAAAAAATTTATAAGTCTTTTATGTGAACGATTTAAACACCAATCTTCTTCTTTCCAATTAATTTCAAATCTATCTTCATCAAATATATATGTTCCCGTTAATTTACATATATTCTTTCCATGAGAATTCTGACGAAATATATAACAAATTAAATTATTATTCTCATCATATTCAATAGGTTGAAATTTATATTTTCCAACTTTTACTGAATTTGTCTTACTTTTTGTCATATTCGAGAACAATAGATTTACCGGTCATATATTTATTAAGTTCAAGCCCGATACACCAATTACAATCTTTATAACCAATATAAAATATTGTGTTGGTTGGTATATAAAGAACTTTCATGGCAACCTTATTATCCATAAGTTTCTTACCAAGGAAATTTTCGGTATCTTTCAATAATTCCTCAAAAAGATCTTTAATATCTTTAACATTATTAGGAGAATCTGTATGAAATCCATTATCATATTCTACAATTCTACGTACAACTGAGGTAGGATAATAATAAAACTCAAGTACTTTAAAATCTTCTGGTTTGTTTAATATTGTCATATTTTTATTTTTTAATTATAATATAAAAATAGAAATAATCACCAAAAAATTCAAATTATATTTAAATTTTATATTTACCCAATTTTTCAATCCAATCAAGTAGTTTTTCTTCATTTATTTCTTTTCCTTGATACTTTATTCCATATTTACCACAAGCACCTTTTATTATATGTATTAATGTTTTTCTTATCTTCTCATCCTCTTCACTCCAAACATGGATCTGTTTTTTAAATTTTACTTTCACATATTTGTCAAAGAAATAAAGAAGATTATCTTTACATTTTTTTAATTCTTCATTATAATCTATTTCTTTCTGCTCATCTGACCTTTCGAGCCAATCAATAATATCATCAACAGTAAATCCATTTAATATATACTCTTTTCTACCTGGTTCATTAAAAAAATCAATAATTGCTTTTCTTATCTTCTCATTATAGGTTTTTATTTTTTCTTCTGTAGTAAGTTCTTTCATAATTATTTCTATTTAACATATAATTTTACTTTTTTCCATTATCACAATAAATTTCGCTCATGTAGCCCTATAATCATTTCATAACAAGCATCAACAGCAGATTCCATTTTTATATTTGGTAAAGTATTATTAACACTATATCCAAATTCATAATACCATATATTAAAATAATTTTCATCAATATACGTTCGCAACCCATTATTATTAATACGTTTAGGAATAATATTAAGTAATGCAGCAAGCGACCAACAAGGAATATCATTACGATTACCATTAATAAAACTTGCTCTTTCATAATTTTCAGAAGATGTTAAGGGCTTATTCCACATATAATAATGCATATCCGCACTTTTAGATGAAAGAAATTCTGCTAATTTTAGACTCTGCCAAAAGTCTGTATATGATTTAATTGTTGTCATAGTTATTTATTTTTATGTTTTGAACTATATTTTGTTTTGCCTTTAATAATTCTATAATCCTTATAATCAGAAGATGAAATATATTCTTTACTTCTAAAATAATCTATTGATACCATAATTACAACATTTTAAGTTCGTTCAACCGTATAATCATTTCATAACAAGCATCAATGGCATTGTCATACCATTCAGTATATCTTTCCATGCAGTGAATCCTATAATAATGATTATTAGAACTATCTAATGTTGCTGACGGTAAAATAGTAAGCAACGCAGTAAGACTCCAAGCAGCAATTTCTTGTGATAATAAAGGATTTCCACGTTTATATTCAATAGGTAAAGCACCTTGATATTTTTTATCAATTCTATTAGAATAATACATATCAGCACTTTCAGGCGAAAGAAACTCTACTAATTTTAAACTTTGATCTAAGTCTGTATATGATTTAATTATTGTCATAGTTATTTTCTTTTATATACTTATACGCTTGATATAATTTACCCAAAGAAGTCCATTGCACATTAGTTCCATTTCGGAAAAGTTCTTCTTTACATCTCTGATATGTATCGGATGTTTTTGTACCATATTCACCAGTTCTACTTATTCTTAATGTGTCTAAACCTTTTTCCTTAATATAGTTTGATATAAAATTTATAATGATTTGTTTTGCAAAATTCATTATCATTGATGATTTTCTATTATCAAAACCCATATCGTCAATTAATTGGATTAAGGTGTCTATCTCTTCATTTTCTACGGCATTTCTTAAATTGTTAATTTTAGATAGTAAATCATTTTTAATTATTATCATAGTTATTTCTCCTTATCTTTAAATATTATTAAAAATATGAAAATTCATCTTTGATTCCTAATGCTATATCAATAAAGTATTTTGCGTCACCCAACTGCATCCAATCATATGAATTTCCTTCACACTCATAAATACCATTAAGTGCCTTTTCTATTAATTCTTCATTATCAGATACAGATTTTATAGCTTTCTCTACATTTGTAATATGAACGTATAAACCAAATTGAGTATTAGATGATGCTTCTTCTAAAAAATTATATGCTTCTTCTCTTGTCATATTTATTTCTCTTTTAAGTTAATTACTATTTTTTCCAATTTCTTTAACATATACTGGATTATGAATCACTTGTATTCTATTACCATGTTCATCTTCAAAAATACATTCTGGTTCTGTATTAGTTCCAAAATAACCATGATACATATAATATAACTTTGCTTCTACATAAATTGTATCTTTGGTTGAAAGTAATACTTCGTACTTATTTGGAGTTTTATTAACTTTATTATTTGTTTTAATATTAGTTGATGTTGAATTTCTACACCCCACAATCATCAAGGCAGTAAGTGCTAATAGAGTAATCTTTTTCATATTCATTTACAAAATTCATTATGTTTATTTACAAATATATTACCAATATCTTTAATTTTTTGAATAAGTTCATCATCTATTGAAAACTCTGAATATTTTTTATTACCATATTCTATAACTTTTAGAATTTTATCAAAATAATAAATACATTTGCCATATGCATCTTGGGCTAACGGACCACTATAAAACTTATCTTTATATTTATCAAATAACTCATCAAGATATTTCATATATATATCGGATTCTTTTTTAGTAGGTTTACGATTTGAAGTACCTACTTTTAATCCTTCAAATTGAAACATTTCATCAAGATACCATGAGTCAGTTACTTTTGTGAAATATTCTTTTGTAAATATTTTTTCGGCTCTATCCTCAGCAAGATGTTTAATAAAATTTTCATTCATAATATTTATGTAGACTATAATGTTTTAAAATATCAGCATTATCAAAAAATATAAATTCTGGATTTCTAATAAATTTTTTACCATTATAATATAGATAATAACAATTTATAAGTTCATCCCATGCATTTGTGCGTACAATTTTTAATAAAATTCCTTCCCAGTCAGTTTTATATTGTTCATATAGTTCTTTGGCTTTATTACGAATATCTGACATTGGAAATTTACCCATGTAAGTATATATGTAACCACTATTTTCATGGTTAATTATATTGTTTTTTATTTTCCAATAATTAACTGTATCTCCCATAAATTTAAATAGTGTATCAATTATTTATTTTTAAAACAATTACACATTTTCATATTATAAAGAACATTAACTGCCTGTAATAGACGACACCTATCTTCTGATGAAAAGGTTTTATTTCTAGCATCTTCCAAAAATGCAATTACTTCATCTACATTCATAATTAATCAAGATTTGAAATTACCTTAATATCTATTCCTTTAATTTTTACAAAATCTTTAACGATATACCAATAAGTCTGTTGCAAATTCATCACCATACTAAGAATCAGTACATGTTTCAAAGAACTCTCTTATAAAAAGTTCTTTAACATGTATTTCTGCTAACGTTTGTAAAAAATCATCACTATATTTTCTCATAATATCAATTTATAAATAAATCACATATAATAAATATAACAGCTCCTATGTCAACCCCTATTAATATACTAGTTGCAAATATAAGTAAGATGTTCATATTAATCTAATCTTGATTCAATTCCAATTTTGATTCCTTTACTTTCCGCAAACTTAATTACAAAAGAATAATATGTACATTGGAGATTTTGCATCTGATACCAAATAGCTTCAAATGGACATCCAATCTTCTTCAAATAATTATAGTCTTTCTTAGGAAGTTTCTTAACCAATATTTTTAAAATTTCTTCATTACGAAACTTATGGGCCGCTTCATCAATTTCTTTTGCCTTCTTATTGTTTTTGTTATAGGTTAGCCAAGTAATTCCGGAACCACACCCAATAAAAGCATATGGTCGTTTATTAACTTCTACAATTGACTTATAACCAATCTCATTAAGACATGCATCATAAAGTTCATCAATATGTTCTTTCAAATAATCAAGAAGCTCATTATCCAAAGTTTTTGGCTTTTTCTTTTTATAATTAGGATCACCAAGTTCTTTAATAAGTTTTGTTGCTTCTTCCTTAGAAAGAACCTCATTACGATAATCCTTTTTAGTAATGCAATAAAGTGCCCATCTCTGTCTTGGAGTAGCTGTATTTTCCATATCTGTTTTTACTTATTTACATATATAATATAGAAATAATATTAAAAAATTCAAATATAATATCAAAAATGTCCCAAAAGTTCATAACAAACTAATGGAACATACAAGTATGGTGTAACACAGATTCTGCTTAATCAAATTTCCAAAATTTAAAATAATAAGATGTTGGACTTTCTGTAATAAGATAAAAACTATTATCTCCTTCTTGATCTCTTTTTATTAGTTCTTCAAGAATTTCTTGTGTGGTAAAATTTTTTAATTTGCCTATCATTTTTATTAATTTTTATATTACTAAATTTTTCCAAAATTTCTTTCTCATATCAATTTTAATACTATTCCAACCAATATAAGGATCTCCATATCCACATGCAATAGACATTACTTTATCTGTTGATTTAAAATCTTTATCCATATACACGTTTATGATACACTTAAGTTTCTCATTTGGTTTTGAAAAGAAATATGTTGTAAAACCAAGAACATAATATTCATTTGCTCCTTTTTCAATAGAATATCCCAATGACTCAAGATAACTTTTACATTTATTATATGATATAAACTTCATAATTAAATATTAGTTGTTGAATCTGCATCCATAGAGATAATTTTACCAGTCAACCAATTAGTCTTAACTTTATGTGTGAATCTCTCCTCATGCAGTGTAAATAATGATAAAATAGTTTTTGATTCTTTTGAAGGTTCTTTACCACCAATTGTAAACCATGGCTCATCAACATTAAATTTCACCCATCGAAAATTAAAATTACCATAAGTACCGGAGTGTTCATAATTGTCTTTAACTATCGTTTCAATTAAGGTTCTCATTTTTGCTTTAGATGAGAAAACTCCAAGAAAACTACCAGCTTTATACATTAATGCATACATAAATTAAATGTTTTTGTTTACATATACAATATAGAAATAAATTCAAAAAAATTCAAATATAGTATAAAAATCGTCTAACTAATAATTAGTTAGACGATCAAATCAATTATTAATAAAAATTAAAAACAATAATGTCATTCATTGAGTGACATCTTAATTTTTTCATTTAGAATATGCAGGATTATTTGTATTTACATCTCCAGTAATTGCATCTACATAAACTTGTGCTTCCGAATTGCCAAAAATGTATTGTGGATTTGCATCAACCAAACCAATTTCTTTACGTAAAACTACATGTTTTGAATGTGGTTTTGGACAATTAGTACTCATAAGTTTTTCATAAGCTTCTTTAAATGTTACTTTAATAACTTCATCATTTAATACATGATCTTCTATCCAAAATGAATGTTTAACATCATATGAAGTATCATCAGGTGTATGAGTTGCAAAAATAACATGTACATTAGCACCATTTCCTATTAACTCAACAACTTGGAAAATATTTGATACACTTGTTATTGTACCATCATTTTCTTCATCAAGAAAATCTTTAAGTGTAATACATGTTTCAAACCAACGATAATCTTTTGCATAATTTGTATACATGTATTGACGGTCCATACTAATTAGATGCTCAACATTTAATTCACTATTATATTTGGCAATATTATTAGTAAAATAAATTTTTTTAGAATTCTTACATTCATTATTGCATCCAAATAACCATTTAATGAAATTCCAGATTTTAGTAAAAAAATTTTTCATCAATGTTTCATATATATATTTATTAAAAATAAAAATTAATAATTAAATATATGAAACATTGATGAAAAATTTAAAGTAAAAATAAAATAAATGTCAATATTGCTGGATGTAAAAAATTAGATGTTCTCAATATAATATTAGAAGACATCATATTATCACCTAAATAAACAATTTTATGTCTATATGTATACATTACATCAGACATCATTGTAGAATTTCCTTTATAAATATATCCATTAATATTAGTTGCCAAAATATTTGTTGACATTGTCCCTTTACCTTTATATAATTTACTGTTATCCCATGTAGCAATAATATCTGATTGCATTGTAGAATAACCTGCATAAATATAATGACCATCAAATGTTATGAGTATATCAGAAGTATAAGAGGAATTACCATTATATAAATGTCCATCACTATAAGTTACAACAACATCTGAATTCATTATAGAATTACCACGGTAAACTTTTTGTGCATCAATATTTATAGAAACACAAAATAACAAACATAATAAAATAATTATTTTTTTCATAAGAATAATATTTTTAAAATTTAATATATTTAAAATATATAAGTATTCCGCAAAGAAATGTTAGTGCAAGTGGATATACAATTAAAGGCATAAAATCTTCATCACAATTTAACATTATGAAACAAGCAAAAATACCAAATATAACACCGCATATTAATAAGAATAATTCCATTATTTTTTTATTAAATTTTTAAGTTCATTATAATCATCTATATGCATATATGCTCCACAATCATAATCTTCTTCTCGTGGATCATCATCATTTATATCATCAAAATAATAACAATTTTTAGTTGGGTCAAAATCAACACAATCAGGAAATATATTTTGTCCACCATGTGCACAAACTTGACACCTTCTTAAAAGTTTCTTTGATAACTCTTCTCTTTTATATTTCATAAATTATTCTATATTTTTGTTAACACATGTTCACTTATCTTCACAAATAATTTTATTTAATATTCTTGATTGAATATCTGCCATTTTTTCAATAGTTTCATTTACCTTATTTTGTATATCTTCAACAGATTCTTTAACCTTTATAGTTTCGTCTGTCCATAGTTGAATTTCAGTATAAGGTTTCCTTTTAGTTTCATAATAATATCCTCCTGGACCATAATGATCATAATCAGGAATTTTATTTTCTTCAAATTTACCATTCATTATTTTAATATCAGATGGTCTTATTGAAATTGTTTCTTCTGGCCATGCATTAAATACATTTAGAATAATAAATGGTTCTAGTTGACGTGCTTCTCTATTTATTTCAGAAATTTTTTCTTTTTCTGATTTTAAGAGTTCCTGATTATGTTTCTTAAGTTCTTCTATTTGATTATTAATTGCCCTTATACGTTGTTTATTACGCTCATTATCGGCTTTATTATATTTTTGTGCTAATATAATTGCCTCAGTAGTTGTTAATCCAAAAAGTCCCATTATATATAAATTTAGTAAGTTATTTTAATAATTACTCAGAACGTTTTTTAAAGAAACTACCTATCCATGAAAGTAAGATACATACTCCCCATGCTTCCCAAAATGATAAAATAGGAGCAGATTTCCAAAATAAAGGTGCTAACCAATTCCAAAGATACATGAAAATACAACCACCAAGTGCACCAAGTAAAATACCCAATACAATTGCAAACAAACAACCAATAAAAATTTCAGATTTTGAATAGTACATATTTTTTAATTTTTATATTTTTTAATAATATAGATATTTTTTAAATACTATTCAAAAAATATAAATGTTAAAATAATTAAAAATTGTCATTTTTTATTACTATTTTTAACATATATATATCTCATTAAGTAACAAAAATATATATTGTGAATAGTGAGAACATTAGTTATAGGAGATTTACATTTTGGTGTGAAGTCTAATTCGCTTATGTGGTTAGAATCACAATTGAAATTATTTAAAGAACAAATATTTGTCGAAATTGAAAAACAAAATATTGATAGAGTTATTTTTTTAGGAGATGTTAGTGACATTCGTTATTCTATCAATCAACAAATTGGAATAGAACTTAAGAAATTATTTAGGGAAATGCTCGATAAATTTAAGGAAAAGGAATTTATCATAGTTGCAGGTAATCATGATTATTATTCACCTTTAGAAGAGTTTTCAGAATATACTGCATATGAACTTTTATTTGGAGAAGAATTTTATCATATGCACCCTAATTTAAAAATTATAAGTAAAGATCCATGGTTAGATAAGTATGGTAATTTGTTTTTACCTTGGTATTGGACAGAGAATTCATATCATTTTGATGAAATATTATATAATTATGATTTTTCACATGATATAAAAGCTATATATTGTCATGCAGATCTGACAACATGGCCAGGTGCCAGAATTGGATCATTAAAAGGTTGTCCGGTTTATTCAGGTCATATACATAATATAAACATTGATGAATTATCGAATTTATATAATTTGGGTGCTGCAGTAGCTTTAACATTTAATGATGTAAATGAAGACAGATACATTTATATTTTAGAAGATTATAAAATAGTTGATAAAATAAAGAATATAACAACACCAAGATTTATACGTATATATGATGACGAAATATTTAATGCAAATGATGAAACATTTTCAAATTCATACGTGCAATTATGTATATCTAAGAATAATATAAATAAAGCAAAATATGTTGAACAAATTAAATATTTAAAAACAACATATGTTGATGCAAATATAAGAGTACATGTTATTGATGATGATACTGATATTAATACTTTAAATGTTGAAGGTCTTAATACTAATATAAAATCTTATATTGAACAAAATATTCCTGAACATTTAAATAATAAATATGAAATCATTACAAATAAATTAAAAGAAGCTTAATGCCAGATATTGAACAAATAACAGAAGAAATAAATGAGAAAATTATTGAAAATTTAAAAAATGAATATTCTTATTTTGATTTTGAAAAAAATAAGATATATCAGGATAAATTTAAAATTATAAGTAATGGTGATAAAACAATTCCTTTTGAAGTATATGTTAAAATAAATCATTTAATAAATGAAGATATTAATAAAGGTTTTATTAAATGTAAACATAAAACAAAAGAAGGAAAATATATTTATTATGACATTATTAAATTAGATAAATTACATTCAATATCTTATATTTGGGATTATTTATTTCCAGATAAAATTATTAGAACACATCAAACTGAAGAAGAATATGAAAACACTTTAAAACCTATGTTTTTGAATTTTAATTTAAATTTAACAAATATACCTACTATTGGAACATTTGAAAATATTAAAACAGATAAAACAATAGTTAATAATAAATATTACATAACCAATTTAAAAATATGATTTTGCATAATATAACGATTACAAATTTTAAAAGTATTTATGGTACACAATCTTTTAATTTTGACAATTTAAAAGGACTCATAAAATTATCTGGTCCTATTGGTGCCGGTAAAACAACATTAGCAGAAGCAATTTTGTGGGGATTATATGGTACAGTTAAAGGACAAAATAATACACAATTAATTGCATGGAATACTAAATTTTGTGAGATAGAACTTAATATAACATCAAAAGGTAAAGAAATACATATTGTTAGAAATATCAAAGAGCCTTTAATTGTTGAAGTTAATGGTAAAACATTATCTGCATCAAATAAACGAAACACACAAGAAATTTTAGAGTATGAATTATATGATGTTCCAAAATTAGCCATTGTTAAAATGTGTGTAATATCATTTAATGCATTTAATAGTTTGGCATCAATGAATCCTGGGGAAACAAAACAATTTTTGGATGATGTTTTTGGATTTAAAATATTTACTGATTATAATAATGAAGTTATTGTTGAAAGAAAAAATCAACAAAATGAATCTATTAAATTACAATCAGTATATGAAGAAAATCTTAATCAAATAGAAAATCTAAAACGTAAGCAGGTTTTACAAACAACTCATTTACAAGAATCTGTTGATATTACTGGTTTGAAAACAACACGTCAAAATTTAATAAATGAAGGTTTAGCTCTTAAAGAAGGTAAAACGAATAAAATAACTGAACGCAATAATAAGTGTGCAGAACATGATAAAATTATAAATGAATATCATGGTAAAATGAGTGAAGCAATGACTTTAGGTAAACAGGCCAAAGAACATTATAATAAATTTAAAAGTGGTATATGTCCAACATGTGGTCAAAAAATAGATCAGGCACATATTGATCAATACAAAAATAAATATGATGAGTATATAAATATTTATAAAGAATGGGAAGTAAAAAAGAAAAATGAAGAAATATCTAAACAAAATACATATGATTCATATGCAGAATCACTTAAGAATTTCGATATGCAAATGGATGAATTACGTAAAAAAATATCAGTTATAGATTCAGAAATTAAATCTTATAATGATTCTGTTCAACTTATTAATGATAATTATGATGAATTGATTACTGAATATGAATTAAAATCTAAAAAATTAAAAGAACAATTAGATAGATGTGATTTAGAAATAGCTGAATGGAATGAAATGAATGAATTGTTCACAAAAACTCTTAGATATAATCTTTTAGAAACACTTATTCCTCATATTAACCGTTCAATACAATTTTTCATAAATAAATTAGATCAATCATATAAAGTAGAATTTGACCAAGAATTTAAATCACATATATTTGTTGATTCATATGATAAAGAAATAGCATATAATAATTTATCAACAGGTCAACGTAAATCATTGGATTTGGCAATTATATTTGGTATACTTCAAAATGTTATTGCATCAGTAAACTTTAACATATTCTTATTAGACGAATTATTCTCAAATATGGATGCAGATACTCGTAATATTATGTTAAGTTTATTAAATGAAACAATGGATCCAGAAAATTCAGTATTTGTTATCAATCATGCCGAAATGCAAGATGATTATTTTAAACATAAAATTAGAGTAAAATTGGAAAACAAAAAAATCGTAAGTGCATCAAAGAAAGCAGGAGAAGATATAATAGTTAAAGCATCTAAATATAATTTGGAATTTTAAAAATAAAGGAGTTACTTAAGTAACTCCTTTTTTATAATAGAGAAATTAATTTGAAAATTTCAAATATTATATGAAAATAATTTATCAACTTGCACTATACTTAAATTCATAATCAGCACACATACTATCAATTGTATTTAATATATCACTTGGTATTTTTACATCTTTATTTGATGTTACTTTATTTAGAAAATTTCTAAGATTTTTCACTTCAGATCTTGTAACCATAATTAAAAATTATATCTTTTTATATTATACCATGTTCCATTAAATTTTTGTCCAACATATATTTTGCGATACAATGCATATGACACTTCATCATCTTCTTCACCACCATTACCAATACATTTATATTCTTCACTTGCATTTGGCGTAAGTGGAGTAACTTTATAAATTACATGATATTCTTGCTCTGAAGCTCTACCACCAACTAAATGCCAGGTACTACCAATACAATCATATTTGTCAACGACCTCAATTTGGTATTTAACACTATTTTCATATTCTTTGTGATTTTTTTCGGTATAAGAATTAAGAAAATATGTAAATATTATAGCAATTGGAAGTGCTATACAAATAAACTTTAAAAAATCTTTAGTATCTTTATCAATCATAATAAATAAATTAAAATGTTTAAAAAATTATTTATATAAATATAGTATTTTTTTATATATTATTTAATAAATATTTTAATTATAATTGAAATTAATATTTTTTAACTTTCTATATTAATTATATTAACATTTTTTAAAAAACTTAAATGTTTTTTATTTTAAAAAAATTATTTTAATAAAATAATTATTACAAATATATTTAATTAATATAAATATGCCTAATATTAGTGACGAAGAATTGTTAAATTCAGGTGTATTAGATCAAATAGAATCAAATACACAATATAACACAGAGGATCCTAAAAATGATGATTTATATCTTCCAAAAAAAGATGTTATTGAAGAAGATAAAGCAGATCAAAAACCTATAGAAAAGGTTAATGGGGCTTCACAATATCTTGGTAAAGATTTAATGCATAAACCAGGAAGTGATCCATTTGCATCAGAACGTGATGATCAAAAAATGATATCGGAACATAAGCTTTCTCGTATTGGTGAAAGTATTGGTCAAAATGCTGAATATAGAGAAGGTTGGTTAGATGTTCCAAAGGAATTACTTGGTGAACGTGCAATATTTTATCCAGAAGATTGGAATTTTAAAATACGTGCAGCAACAGTAGAAGCTATTCGTAACTGGTCTACACTTGATGATGAAAATGCAAATTCTATTGATGATGTGTTTAATGAAATTCTTAAGAGTTGTTTAAGTATTGTAACTCCTGCAGGTCCACTTCCTTGGAGTAATATATGTTCATGGGATAGATTCTTTTTCTTACTTCTTATTCGCGAATATTCATACAAACAAGGAGAGAATAAACTTAAGTATGATGAAGATTGTATCAATTGTGATAACCCTGTAACATTTGAATTAACATCTCAATCTCTTATGTATGATATGCCTGATAAAGAGGTAATGGGTTATTATGATCAAGCAACCCGTACATGGACAATTGATCCAGCAGAATTTGATGTTGAAGGAGAAGATGTTATTAAATTATTTGTGCCTACATTGGAAAAGGATGCTAACATAAAGGCATGGATTATATCAAGATTACAAGAAAACCGTAACAGAAAGATTGATCAAACATTCATTAGATTCCTTATTTGGATGGCTCCTAAAATTTCGAAAGATATAACAATTGCTCAAAAACAAATTAAAAACTATGAATTAACATTTAAAAGTTGGAATACTGAAATGTTTGGTTTTATGGATGATGTTTTAAGAAATATTATTGTGAGTCCTTCTCAGAAACTTGTTACAAAATGTCCTGTTTGTGGTGAAGAAATGACCGCAGACATTCGGTTTCCCAATAGCATCCGCGATCTATTCAATATACAGGGTAAGTTTAAGAAATTTGGTAAAAAATAAACTTTACATTTGTAGAGAATATCATATTCAACCATCTGAAATTGATAGATTACCATATTATGAATATGAATGGATGTTAGAAGAAATTAATTTAATACAAAAGGAACAAGAGAAACAACAAGAAGAGCAAAATAAAGAATATGCTTCAATGAGAAATTCTATGAATCCTAATAGTATGATGAAAAATGCTTCTAGTTCAATACCAAATATGAATAATATGAAGATGCCTCAAATGAAAATACCTAAATTTTAAAATAAAAAATGCTAGTTCTTAAGAACTAGCATTTTCTTTAGTATGTATTAAATTTATTCCTCAGTTGGTGTTTCTTCAACATCTTTAACCTTAGGTGCTTTCTTAGGTGTTGGCTTTGATGTTGACTTCTTAACCACTGGTGTTGGTGCTTCATTTACTGGTTTTCCAAAGAAGTTAAAGTCACCATTTTGAATCAAATTCATAAGAATTATCTTCTCCATCATATCTGACTTATTACCATCCTTATTTCCCATAAAAAGCATAAGCATCCATGGATTATTCATCATATTACCCATATTTCCACCATTCTGCATCATAGACATCATGAAGAATGTGTCCATATCAAACTTCTCACCATCATTAAACGTCATAAGCATCATTGGGTTAAATCCATTCTGAGTATTGGCAAATGCTTCACCAAACATATTGAGAACGGTGCAAACAGTCTCGCCATTAGTAAGCATATCACGAGTCTTATTCAATACTACATTAAGACCATCAAAACAAAGAACTTCAAGTTTTGTTGGAGTAACCTTAGTTACCTTACCATACATTGCTTCTCTACCTTCCTTAACAAGAACGATATCGGCAACCTTTATATGCTTATAAGGACGATTGATAAGATAAACTGGAAAATCCATTACAAACTCTGGATCATAAGAAACTATCTCATCTCCTACAATACCAACATAATTCTCATCATCACCTACAACTTGTTTTAATACTACTGTTCCATCAAAGGTCATTTTCAACTGGCCAGACTTGGTAGGCATGTACTGACTCTTCATCTTTTCAAGCATACGCTTGAACATTCCATTTTTACGTACTTCCATAATTTTAAATTTAAACTTATTTATTATACAATATATTACAATTTAATATAGTTTTTTTGATTAATAAAATTCAAACAATATTACATAAAATATTCATTTAACAATGGTTCCAAATATTTTCTAATTTCTTTTTCATAAGGTTTCCACTTTTCTTCAGATAGTTTATTTTCCATCTCTTCTCTTGCATTTAGTGGACATTGTTTTTTAGACATATAAGAACACTGCCAATCTATCATAAGAGCTTCCCAATCAATCTTATCAAATCCATGTTTAAGACCATATTCAAGATGATGATTGTTATTTATACGATGCCATTTCTGTACTTTCTTATAAGGCATAAATAATTTCATCCAAGGCTTTTCAAAATCATGAAACAGATATTTGAACTTCCAAATTTTAAGATTAAGTGCAGTTAATTGGAAAGCACACCAATGAGCAAACCAATATGGAAATGAAGATTTATCTTCTTCTCCAAACATCGAAAAATTACAATATTCTACAATTACATCCTCAAAATTCATATAAAGCCAATAATCTGCGTGATAAGGATCAATTACCAACCAATATGTTTTAAAGGTTTTAGCCTGTTCACAAATATATTCATAACGATCTTGTCCAAATACGTTAATAATATATTCTGCTGCATGATGAGCGGCTGGATCATCCAATAAATTTATAACTGTTACTGGACAACGCCTATCTATCGGTTCAAATCTTTTTTGTAATTCGATCATTTATTATTTGTTTTATTTTTTCTTGATAAACTTATGTCTTTTGATAATTGTTTATATTCTTCATCACCATGAGGTAAATTCCAAATACCTAATTTTCTACCAGCTATACATATCCACCATAATTGTGAAGCATATATTGGATTAGATTTCCAAAGATAATAATGTAATAAACAATGTTCAGTAAATGGAACGAATAAAAGATTATCCTTATCTTTAACCAATGATTCATCAATACTTTTTGGTATGATATGATGAATAGTTACTGCCTTTGAATTCTTCCAACAATTAGCATCTTTATCATTCCTTTTTGGTTGTGTCTTCTTATATTCTTTCCAATATAATTCTTGTTGTTTTATTTTAGCAACCAATTTATTATATTTATTAATCCATTTGTTATTTTCAGGATTTGGGAATTGCTTACAATCCATGTTCCTCTAAATATTTCTTTTGACGTTCTTTACGTTCTTTTGCTGACTGACGTTTCTTTTTCAATAATTCTTTATATGCATCAGATTTAAGATATGCCTCATGAGCCTTTGCTATCTTTTTATTCTCTTTTAATATTTCTTTCTGCTCATTAAGATACTTGGCATAATCACGAATTCTATATTCATGCTTAAGTTTAGTTGATTTATCAATACCTGCAACAAATGATTTTGCATTCTTAATTAAATCATTTGCCTCAGTTTCGGTCATCTCATTAGCACTGTATATATACCAATTACTAAATACTTTACCTGTATTGGTCCAATGTTCATATCGACATTCTACAATAAATTTTTTATCCATATATTATTTTATTAAATACATATATAATATAGAAAAAAATTAATATTATTCAAATATTATTAAAATATTTTGGTTTTGTATATTTTTTATAATATCCAGATGCATCTAAAACATGATTTTCAAGTTGTCTACAAAGTTTATCCCATTCTTTGAATTTTTTATATTCTTTTATATATGGGTTATCACTTTCAGGATATGTTTCATGATGGGTATAATCATAATCTTCACATGTATCTGGTGTTTTCATAGTATTATCTATATCTTTATTAAACCATGGGCCATTTTCATATCCATATTGATGAATTTTAAAATTGGGGAAACAACAATAATCCCCATCCCACCAACAAAACCCGGCACATGTAAGACAACATTTTGTATTTGTAAAATCTTTCATTACATTTCTTTAATATAATTTTTTAATTCAACAAGTGTATCTAATGATCCATTAAAATAATTTTTATCGCAGCTTTCAATACTAGACTTCAATTGTCTTCTTGTTGTATCAATTAATCCATTAATATAATCTAATATTTGATTTTTGAATAATTCTTTATGTTCTTTAATTAAATCTACCATTTTTAAATTCGATTGAATGTTTTTCTCTATAATTATAAGTGGCTGTTGATATTGCCATTTCTTGTTCTTCTAATCTTAACATTCCTGTCTTTTTTGTAAATGAAGGTAATCCGATACATACATTAAAATTACCATTTGACTTACATAAAAACTTAAAACTATTTAAATCATCCCAATAAAATTTTCGTAAATTAATACAATAAATCATTGGCATAATTAGTGTATCTAATATTTCACCTGATGATGTATAATAAACAAATATTATAAATGATGTATAAAAAGCATCATCATTATTTTTCCATTGATTTAAAATATGATTAGATATTTCTTTAATTTGACCACAACCATTATTATATGAAAATTTAACTGAATTATCTAAATTTTCAACCAATACACATTTTGTATCAATATGAACATTTTTATAATCCAAAATATCTATAATATGATCTGGCCAATCATAATCACCATTTGGTACATGTTTTCCACCAATAAAATCAGCATTAAAATTTTCAATTGTTCCAGGTATATCTATTTTAATACGAGGATCTGAATTTTTAATAGCTTCTGGTATATCATGATTTAAATAATCCTTTAATTTTTCCGATTTATCATATAAATAATCATAAACTCTATGATCATAATATTTATTACAAAAATCCTCTAAAACATAATATGCTCTATGTTTTCTATATCCAAATATTGGTGAATAATTTATTATTTCCATGAATTTTTACACATTAAATATAAATTATAAAGATATTCATCACTATATGATACATCTTCAATAAAATAATTCCATTTCCAATCATCGACAAAACCACCACAATAAGAACCAAGATCTTTAGGTATTTTATCCATTACATTATAATTTGGGCAAGTTCCTTTTAATAATGCAATTATATCTTTTCTATCTAATTCTACTTTCATATTATTTTAATTTATCTTCTACCCATTCATTTGCGGTAAATATAAATCCTGTAAAAAGGAACGACATAATAAATATTATACCAAACCATGAAAATATACCTAACCAAAAACCTCTCCATATATGAAGTTTTTTGTTAGTATGAATATCTTTATCAATATATACTTTATAAATATAATAACCGGTTGAAAAAATAAACCAACCCAATAAATACGTCAATAATATAAAAACTCCTTCATCCATAATACTTTATTTTTTAAAACATTTACAACCTGGCCAATGATCTATTGCTAATCCACCGGCACGGCCAATATAATTATTTGCAACTACATAATCATGAGTTTCGTCATTTTTCTTTAATGTGATAATACGAATATCTACTGGACTATAATTGATATTATCCCATGTAATATTATATTGTATATTACTACTATCTGTAGAATTAATTACAGAACTTCTTGTAAATTCATTTACCGTTTCTTTTTGTTCATTTGATCCACACCCAAATAAAATCAAACAACTAAAAACTAATACAAAAAACTTTTTCATTATTTAATATTAATTGTTCTTATATAAAATTCTAATGTTTTGGAATAACAAGAAATAGGGTTACCATGATAAGGTAATGGTTTACTATTTAGTTCTTTAAGTTTTTCATTTGCTTCATCCTCATTAAGATATATATCAGTATAAGGATAGTATTTTTCTACTCGAGTTTCATTTGGATCAAACTCATCAACTAATTCGCTACATCTCTGCCAAATTTGATATCCTACCATAACTTACTTTCTTGGAAATAATATTTCATTAACTGTTAAACCAGCTCCAGCAACAATCATCATCAAATACTGCCACCATTTAATTGTATAACCAGCAAGTGTATAAGAGGAAAACATCAAATAATAACACAATGTTCCCCATAAAATCCTTTTTGTACTATTACTCATAATTAATCTTCTATTGTTTCTATTTTGTGATTAATAATATCTGGTTTTATATAACCATCCCAAAATGGACAACACATATCATCTACACATTCAACATAATCTTTTATTTTAAAGACATCTTCAAGATTTTTAATATCTTCACCAGTCTCTGCATCTACAACTTCATATTCAAATATTTCTCTAATTTTCATAATTTAATATAGTTCAATTTTTATTCCCTTTTCTCTTGCTTTCTTCATCTTTCCAGTATTTGAGTCAAGAGAATTAGTAAACACTATTTGTACTTCCTTCCAAGAACCAGTATTTCTATATTCTGGATGACACTTAAGGAATTCGCCCTTTGTTTTATAGTCATTTGGTTCACCTGTCATAATAATAGGAATTTGATTAGATACTTCTTTTTGTGTTTCTATATGTTTATATTTAAAATCATCAATAGTTTTACCAAGATGATTTAAAATGTTGATAATTTCCTGATACTGTTCTGAATTCTTGTCATATACCCAATTATAACCTTCAGAAGCAAGATGTGAAAAGTCAGCTTCACCATTAAGAAGATAGTTAACTACTTGTTCCGTAACCTTATCTCCACAAAATTTAAAGTTACATGATTTGATAACATCATTAAGTGTAAGATTTTCCAATAATTCTTTAAATGACTTTTCCGCATTTTTACCCAATTTTCCTCCATTAAGTGCAAAGAAAACTTCTTCTGGTTTAACTGTTAAGATATTATATGGAATCTCTTTTTCTTCTTCTCCAAAAAATTCAGCTGTCATAGTATCAACTGATGTAAGATACTTAAAAATCTCCTTTGCCGATTGTCCACCAATAGTAGGAATATTTAGAGCAGATACAGAATTGATAAACTTATAATAACACTTATCATTTTCGGAAAGAACCGCCATCAAATGAATACCATCTTCAAAATATTCATGATCTGTAGGCATTGGAATTTCACCATCTTTATTTTCCTGTGTTACCTTATACATAAAAGGAATAATGTCACCGGCAAGACTCATTATAATCTTTGCACCTATAGTAATACCCTTCTCTCTAAGATAACCAAGATTATGGCCAGAACACTTCTGAACTATACGGCCATCCATTATAACAGGATTTACCCAAATAATAGGAGTATATTCACCAGTCTTACCAAGATTCCATGTAATATTCAATACTTCAGTTTCCTCAAGCATTGGAATGAACTTAATAGCTACACAATCAGAAGGACGACGTTCTGTTGTATTATTAATTCTTTCTTTAGCGATTGGTTTAATTACAATGCCATCAAGGGCAAACTCACAATTATGTCTATATTCTGAAAATTTTTTATAAACTTCACTAAACTTTGCTGATGTTTCAATTTTATAATTCTTGCTATAAAATGCAGGGAATGGTTCACCACAAAATCCTATTTCCGTAAAATCATAATCTATCCATTCACCATTTTCAAATCTCCGATAATCATAAATTATAATAGATAGATCATTAAGCATTTCTATAAATTCTTTATCCTCTCTATTATAATCTCTATTTAATACACCAGAAACAAATGAACGTGGATTTGTAAACTGCTCACAATATTTCTTCTCAAAGATATCCTTCTTAACCAATACTTCTCCACGTAAAGTATAATGTCCACCAAATTCTGTTAATTCTTGAGGAATAAATCCAATCAAATGATCATATAAATCTCTTCCCCAAGATCCATCACCACGAGAAGAAATTGATTGAATTATATCTTCATCAATATCAACTTCAAACGAACACCCATCATACTTTGGAGTAATAATTAAATGATTATCCCCGAAATATTTCTTGGCTTCATTAAAATATTTATCCCAATTAATGTTACCTTCTTTATCCTTATGAATCTGTACTTTAGAAATAGAACCCATTACAAAAGGATGTTTAATTGTATAAGAAGGATTATGCTTAGTACCAACTTCTGATTTGTTCTCAAGACCAAGCTCCTTTTCAAGATTATCAAACTCAAAGTCGGTCATAATCTCCTGGCCATTATAATAAGCTTCCTTAGCTTTATAATAAAGTTCTAATTTTTCTTTCTTTGTCATATATAATAATTTAATATTTATTCAGTATAATATGTATCAATAATTTGTTGATCCATTACTATTTCAACAGTATCATCATCAATTTCTGGTATATTTCTATATTTGTTATCAATATAACCAAAAAATAATATAATTAAAACTATTAAAATAATTTTCCAAATCAAATTTTTCATATTATATTTATAATTACAATAATAATATAGTAATTTTTTATATAATATTCAAAAATTAACGATAAATATTTGTTTTGATAAATTCTTCTTTTTCTTCTTTTTTCTCTTCAATTACATGAAATCGCTCTCTAAATCGTTCTGGTTTAAATTCACACCATTTACCAGTTAAATCTTTAACTAGAACACACCAACCACTAAATTTATCAAATCCACCAACAAATTCATATGTAGAATTTTCTGGATAATCTGTTTCTTTTAAGAAACGATATCCTAAAAGAACATTATCGAATTTTGAATTATCTTGACATGTACATATTCCTTTAATTGTTAAAGGATCAAATTCATAATGATTCATCTATAAATATTAGTTTTAATATTTTCTTTATTCTTCAATTTTTTATTTTTTGATTTTAAAAGTTTATCAACGGTAGATTTAACTGCATATTCATAAACTTCTCTAAAAAGAATTTTACCATTTTTATCTTTAATTAAAAATCTTGCAAAATTGTCAGAATCACCCCCATAATCTGGTTCTATAATATATCCTTTATATTCCTTTTCCATCATCTATAAATATTAGTTTTAATTTCAAATATATCATCTAATCCACCAGTTTCAATATCATATCCTTTAGATTCTTGTGCAGGAATATCTTCAACAGAATTTATAAAATCAATTTTTTTAAGTTTAACATCTGGTGGAATTATATCTACTGTTACTCTCTCATTAAAATCTTTTTTAAATTTAACCTTTGCATCTATTATAGTATTAATTTCTGTATTATATAAACCATAACCTAAGAAGCCATTTATGATATATATAAAATCATTTGTGGTATCTAATATAAAATCTTTATACTTACGTTTAAGATTTTCTAATATGATATCTTCTATTTTTTCTTTATTAAATTCATGGAAATCAAAAAGTGATTTAATTTCATCAAATTTTACATAATTAAGTTGTATACCATCTTTAAATATGGTATATAAATACTTTTTTGATATTTCACAAGAATTAAATAATGTATCGTATTTAATAAATTTCTTATCATCAAGAATATTTTTGAATTCTTTTAATATACAATTTGATAATTCTTTATATACGGCACCAACGGTTTTGAGTATTCTTCCATGCTTTTCGTGGTCAACCCAAAATGTTTCAAAATAAACTAAACCTAAATCTGGGTCATACTTATCCCAACTCATATAACGTTCAGGATTAGAATTATGACAAAATGCAGTTTTCTTAATTAAGTTAATTCCTTCTTTAGTTACAAGTATTCTATCCATTTTTGCAAATTAAATAAATAATCATAAAAATAAATATAAATAACATAAACCAAAAATCATAATTTGGTCGATTATTATAAGGTATCATCGAATTTGATCTTAAGTCTCTAACATATAAGCTTTCCATAACTCTTTATTATATTCTATTTCTTCTGGGTTTAAACAACGCCATTTATTTATAATATAATATTCTTTACACCAATCACTATAAGAAATTTCTTTTACATAATCTTCACCATCACATATTTCTACAAGATTTTCTGGTATAAAACGATAATTATATCTTAATTTAGTTTCAATATTACAACAAATCATAAACAATTATTTAAAATTAATATATATAATATAGAAAAAAAGAGAACTTATTCAATAAGTTCTCTTATATTATTTTTTCATTCCAACATGTATTTTTCCACATACTTTACAAACATAAGGAATATATCTATACATTTTATGTTTTTTTATCCAAAGTAATGCTTCTTCATCATTTTCAAATTTTTTCTTAGGCTTCCAATCACCATTCTTTTTAAAATAATGTTCTCTTTTAATAATATGTTTATTACAATCTGATCTTGGTCTATTAATCATACATTTTATCTGTGAATTATTTCATATATGTAATCATTATCAAATTTAAAAAATCTTTAAAAAGGTTGATTAATATTCATAGTTTAATGAATAATATTCTTTTCATCTAATGTAATTTTTCCATTATTTTTTTCATCGATGGTTAATATTACAGATTTAAATTTGGAATTTGATTCTGTATGATATGAATAAATATATGTTTTCTTTTCTTCCTTTTCTTTTATTTTAGAGGTATCATAAAAAATAACTTCTTCGGGAGAATCCATTTTCGTACTTTGTCTTTCTATATATAATATACCTCGTTCATCGGATGGAATAATATTACCAAAATATTGTTCAATATTTGGATCATGTGATGGTTTATTACCTTCAACTAAATAAATCCATGTTTGATTTGGTTTATATGTTTTTAATAAATAAGATATTAATGCAGATTGTTTATCAGAAAATTTATATTTATCAAAATTTTCAGGAGTTATTTCTACATTAATATTTTTATTACTTTCTGTAACTAAATAATTTTTTAAATCTTTCATAATAATTATATTTATTTTTTACAATCAAAGAAATAATGAGTATCAGTTTCAGATAAATAAATAAACATTATTTTTTGGTGATCATCTAATGCACAAACTATTTTAGAAGTATCATCTAATTTATTTTTAGATTTAAGATTATTAATGATTTTTAAAGCTTTTTTAGGAATTTTTCTATCCCCATCTTGGATTTTATCTAAAATATTTGTTACTTCAGTTACTTTACATTTATTGTTTATCCAGTTTGTCATTTGTGTTGCATCCCACATATGATCTTTATCAACTGTATTTTTACAATCTCCAAAGTATTTATAACTTTTATAAGGTGGTACCCCATCATACATTTCTGGGTTTTCTAATGACGAATCTGCCGGAATATTTTTTAAATCAAGTTTTTCAATCAAAAATGATTCAAATATATAATTGATTAAATTTTTCATATTTAATCTTCATATTTTTCTAATTTTTTCTGAAGAAGATTATCTATTTTTTCCTGAATTTTGGCTTTCTCAGATTCGTACTTTGCCATTATTTTTTCCATTTCTTTTTCAAGTTCTTTAACGTCTTTGTCAATAATTTCTTCTTGAAAATCATTTAATAATTCTCTATCTGTAGCTACATAATGGAATACTGTATCATCACCAAAACCACATATATTTATATAAAGTTTCTTTTCAATATCTTTTCTATAAATAAAGCATGATCCATTTTTGTTTTTGTTTTTACGTGTAAATTTGATTTCCCACATTTCTTCTGTAGTATAACTTCCTAATGACATAGGTTCATGATAATACATTGCATCTACAGTACATACTTCTATTTTATGATTTCTATCACTATTATAGACATCCAAATAATAAATTGTATCTCCCTTTCTAATTTGTTTGAAAGTCTTATCTTTGGATTCATTAGCTTCAAAAATTTTATCTTTTAAGTTTTTCATTATTAAATTTCTTTATATCTTTGTTCTACATCACCATTAGCTCTAATACGAATACGTTCTTGAACTACTGTATGTTTTAATTCTCCTCTAAATATTGTTTTAATTATTATATCTATTTTAGGGCCATTTTCTTGTAATATCCATACTGCCCATAAATTCATTCTTCTTGGTCTAGCACCACCATATATAACTTTATTATTTTCTTTATCGATATTTAACCAACATTGACATTCTATAGTCCATGCATTAACTATTCTTTGTTGATATTCAAATGGTTTAAATTTTCCATCATAGTTCATTTCTATAATGTCATCCCAAGCCCATCTAAACATATTGATTATTTCTGCATTACTTATAGGTTTACCTCCATCTCCACCCTTTTCCGCTGGTCTATTTTTACGTGAATTAGCATGATCACCAATCTTTAATTCATCACCATCATTAGAAGACCAAATAGTTCTATTACTTTCTAATATTTGTCTAAATTCATCATCTAATAATTCTAATGAATCTTCATCTAATTGGAATATAATGTTACCAAGTTTATTTTCAAATTTATCTTTATTCAAATACTCTATTATTGATTTCATATATAGATCCATTTAGTTTCTGAGATTGTGGTAAGTCTCATATTATCAAATCCTTGCTTTAGATAATCATTAACTATATCATAAAGACCTATTGAATCATTAGCAAAAACTGGAAGTTCATATTTAATAGTTTTTGTCTTACCATCAACTGTTATATCTTCAGCAATTTTAACCATATAAAGCTTATTAGTATCAGCAAATTTCTCATTAATAGCTGGTTTAAAGTTTTTCATTAACTTTATTTCTTCAACTTCTGGTCTATCAATATAATTATTCTGATATTTATCTATAGTATTCTCAACAGCTTTAGCAACATCTAATACACTATCAGATTCAGTTAAATATGTCACTATACCTTTTTTACCAGGCATATTTGATATTTTAATTTTATAATACATAATTAATTAAATAATTCACTTAATTTATTTTCTTCTTTATAATTCATTTGCTCTATTACACGAGCTTCTATTTCCTCCATTAATTCAGGATTATCTTTCAACAAATCAATAAGGGCATTTTTACCTTGACCTAATTTAGTTTCTTGATATGAGAACCATGAACCTGATTTGTGTATAATATCAAATTCTATAGCTTTATCAATAACCTCATTAAATTTATTGATACCTTTACCATATTCTATTTCAAATTCAGCTTTTCTAAATGGAGGTGCACATTTATTCTTCACAATCTTTACTTTGGTGAGATTTCCACTAGCTTCATCACCATCTTTAATTTGTGATGATTTTCTTACTTCTAATCTCATTGATGCATAAAATTTAAGAGCATTTCCACCTGTAGTTGTTTCTGGATTTCCAAATAACACACCAATTTTATCTCTTAATTGGTTAATAAATATACAAAGACAATTTGATTTCTTTATTATACCTACCATTTTACGTAATGCTTGACTCATCAAACGTGCTTGTAATCCAACTCTTGCATCACCTATGGCTCCTTCTAATTCTGCTTTAGGAATAAGTGCCGCAACAGAATCAATAACACATACACCTATTTGACCAGATGATATAAGTTTGGTTGCGATCTCTAAACAATCTTCACCACAATCTGGTTGTGCAAAATATAGCTTATCCACTTCTACTCCTAAATTAGCTGCATATTCCCTATCAAATGCATTTTCAGCATCTATATAAGCGCATTTCAAACCTATCTTTTGTGCTTCAGCAACAGCGTGTATAGCTAATGTAGTCTTACCAGAAGATTCAGGGCCATATATTTCAACCACCCTTCCTAAAGGATATCCACCAATACCCGTAGCAAAATCAAGACCTAAAGAACCAGTGGAAACAACATCTATATCCATTGATGGTGCTTCCCCTAATAACATAACAGATCCTTCTCCATATTGTTTAGAAATATCCTTCAATATAGATTCCAACCCATCATTCTTGAATTCTTTGTCTATAATATCTTTTTTAGCCATTTATTAATAATAATATATAAAAAATGCAACTAATTTAAATTAGTTGCATTTTATTATTGATTTTATTAATCATTCTTTTTCCAATATGAATATACCGAACCTTTAGGTTGATTTTTTACATCATAATAAACTCCATTTTTTATACAAACATAATAATTTGCAAAATAAATTATAAATGTTCCAGTTGGGTTTTCTTTCAAAAATTCATCTATACTTGGTCGTTTAGAACCGGTTGTTGGTTTTCCATAAGTAATATATTCAAAACCATTTACAATACAATAATCATCAATTACATTTTTACTAGTAATTACGTCATGATTTTTCCGTGCAATTTTACTTAAATCATCAAAAACAGTTTCCCAATCATTATCTGTTGCACAACAAATAGCCCTAATGGCAGAATCATCCTTAGTCCAACCTTTTGGCTTACCAGATTTAAAGGTTGATGCAGTAGGATTTGGATTAAAATACTTGTATTCCATATTCTTTTAAAATTTAAAAAAATTAATTATAATTTCATATATCTAATATTTATTAAATAGTATTAAACTTATATTTTATTCAAATTTATTTTTAAAAAATTTATTATATTACATAACAATGTACACAGTATTATTACCGTGTACATTTATTATTAATATTTTCTAAATTTTATTATTCGTCTTCATCATCTTCACTATCGGCTCTAGATATATTTATCCAGCCACCATTCCAATCGTTATCACGGTCATCCCAATTTACATCCATATTATATTCACCTGGCATAAAACTCTCATTATATGAATATTCATCATCATATAATCCAACTTTTAACTCAAAATCACCATGATTATTAACTTCATTCTGTAACTTTTTAATTAATTCTGTAGCTGTCATAATATTTATTTATTTATTTATTTATTTTACATATATAATATAGATTAAAATTAAATAATATTCAAATATTTTTATAAAAAATGTTTAATTTAATATTAAATAATTGATTGTTAATTTTCTATTTTATATAATAAATATATGATAAGTGATTTAAAATAATGGAATTAGAATTTGTTCGTCCTGATTTTTCAAATATAAATATTAATAGATCTTTACCAACTCTGAGCATTTCAACTATTTTGGGAATGTTAGAAAAACCATTTGACAGAGAAGGTGTAGCCCTTAAAACATACAATAAGCATCATAATAATCCTGAATCGGAATATTATGGAATGAGTATACCTGAAATTATTGAAAAATGGGATAATAAGGGTGCAGAATCTTGTAGATATGGATCAATGTTAGATGATTATATTGGGGCAAAGCTTACAGGTAGTGAAGCTGAACTAAGATTATTTAAGTTAGATAATAACTATGAATATGATGAACGTTTACATGGACTTTGTGATTCATTCGATAATTTTTATAAAGTTTTATCAAAATCTGGAGATACTGTTTTTGTAGATAGAGAACGTTCAGTATATTATAAAGTTAGTATACCACATCCTACTAAAGAAGGCGAAATGTTGGAATATTATATTAAGGGACGTTTTGATGCATTATTCTATAATAAACGTACAAATAAATGGATAATTATAGATTGGAAATCATCAGGTTCTATTGATAAGACTCCAAACAAATGGACAGAAAAATTATTAGGACCAATGAATAAATATTGGGCTCTTAATTATTATACTTATACTACTCAATTATATTTCTATAAAAAGACATTAGTTGATGAAGGATATTTACCAGAAGGTACTTCTTATGATGACGTAGTAGTTATGATAGTAAATTTACCTGGTAAGATTATTCAAGAATCTGGTACAAATTTTGGTACTCATCAAGCTGCTTATCCTTTTGATTCGGATTTATTAGATAAATTATTTAAGTTTGGTATAGAAAAAGATTATATTAATAAAAAGATTGAATCAGAAAAAGTAAAAGATCAAAAAGAGGAAGAAGCTATTGTTATAGAAAAACAAGAAGAAAATAATTTAGAGAATATTTTTTAAAATGAAAACTTGGAGAGAATTAAAACCTGGTGATAAAATTTATTATTGGGATAAAGGAAAATTACATGAACAAATAGTACATGTTGCAGAATTAAAAGTCGAAACCCAAACTTATAAAGATTGGAATGGTAAAGTAACTGAAAATAAACGAGAAATAATGCATATTGAGGCTGGTAAAAATAGCCGTACTAAAGTAGATCTTAAGTGGTATTTGGATTGTTCAAATGCAATATTTTGTTATATGCCACGTTTTGCTTGTTTAGAAGCAGCAAATCATTGGGTAAAAATGCAAAGAGATCATTATCAAAGAAAAGTTAATAAATTAGAAAAAAATATTGAACGTTACAAGAAAATATTAAATCGTTATGACATTTCCGCAAATTAAACATGTTTACCTATATAAGAATAAAAAGGTAATCGTTGAATCACAAATATTATTTTATAAAGTATATTGTATGACTTATGTTACCGAAAGTGGTAATATAGGTGCAGAAATTTTAGTTTATAATTGGTGGGATTTTATGTTACATGCCAAATATATAATGGAATTACCAAAATTATCAAAGGCATACTAATATGAAAAAACTTGATATAAAAACCATAACAACAGTTACATTAGATGGATTAGATATTCAAAGTGTATTGAATGAAGCCGCAAATTTAGCTCATGAAGTATTAGAAGAACTTTCAATATATAGACAAAGAAATAATTTAGATCCATTTGAATTTAATTGTGAAGGTAGTTGTTGTAAGTTTTTAAATTTAATTGGTGATTAAAAATATAACAAATAAGTAAATGGATATAATACAAGCAAAATATAATATAATAGAACAAAAATATAATGCTGAAAATCTTCTTGAAAATATGTTTAAACACATAGAAATATGTGGAAGAACATGTTATAAATCAGAAAATAGAATAACAGATGATTCTTATATAAAATTTATAAATAGATTAGAAAAAGATGAACATGGTGCTATGTTAGAACATGGTACTGTTTATTTGACTATTCCTGTTGGCACACCAATTGATGATCCTCAATATATGTGGAAATTGGATATTGTTAATTTTTTCGATAAAAATAAGTTTTCTAAAGTTAATAGTGAAGTTGTTAATGAAAATGTTGATGTTGAGGTTAAAGGATATGGTATGAAAACTCAAGCATCAGCAACATTTTATTATATAACAACAAATTGGAGGGTAATATTTGAAGCTAAAAATAAAAAAATTATAAAATATTTTTTGAATAATTATCATATTGAAAAGGAATCATTAGAATCTTCAATATTACAATGGATGACACCTCCTACTGATAAACATGAAAAACGTTATACTGTTAAATTTACATATCATTTGGCAGTTGCTCGAGATGTAAATAGACATCGTGCACAATCTGTAGGTGAAGAATCAACACGTTATTGTAATTATTCAAAGGAAAAATTTGGAGCTGAATTAAATATCATTGAGCCTATTTGGTTTACAGATGATGAAAAGAATATCATACATAATGAAAATGAACATATGTCTTTTAAAGAAATGTGTGCATTAATTTCAAAAGGTACAGATTTTCCTGCTATGGAACAAGTAGACTATTGGTTATTTGCTAATATGGCTTGTGAATATGCGTATATGATGAATACTACGCAATTTGGTGAAAAAAACTGGACCGCACAAAAAGGTAGTTTGATATTACCTCTTGATACTAAAACCGAATCTGTTCATACTGCATTTGTTTCTGATTGGTGTCATTTCTTTAACCTTAGAGCGTTAGGTACAACGGGTGCACCAAGACCATCAGCAAAAGAAGTTGCATGGGCATTAATGGAAGAATTTTTAAGTAAAGGATGGATTAATCTTGACATGATAAATTCACAAAAATATATGGAGATTAAAAACAAATATCCAAATATAGAAGATTATATAAAGTTATGAAAAGCTTAAATGTATTTATAAATGAATCTAATAACCCTATTCAGGAAAAATACCCAAATGTATTAAATTTAGGTAATGGGGAATACAATGGTATTTTATGGGGTCATTGTTTTCTTTATGAAAATAATAAGTATTATTCAGAAATGGGTTGGAGAAATTGCTTTCCAAGTTATTGTAGAATGATGGTTGAAAATGGTAAAACAACACCATACCAAGTAGATAAATATCAAAGACCAGATCTTCAAAAATTATTTAATGAATAAATATTAATAAATATGATAGGAATAATTGGTGCAATAGTAGGTGATTTAATAGGTCAATCCTATGAATTCCACTCTACAAAAGATTATAATTTTAAATTGCTTATAGATAAATCTCATGTAACTGATGACAGTACATGTACAATAGCTGTAGCAGATTGGTTATTACATACAAATAGAACACATAATGAATTAATAGATAAATTCAAATATTGGTGTAATAAATATAATTATGGGTTTGGACCAAGATTCAAAAGTTGGGTAAATTCTGATAAGAGAGAACCTTATGGGAGTTTTGGTAATGGTTCAGCTATGAGAGTATCACCAGTTGCTTGGGTTGCTAATTCATTGGAAGAATGCATACAATTAGCTAAAGTATCCGCTGAAGTTACACATAATCATCCAGAAGGTATTAAAGGGGCTATTACAATTGCTGTTGCAATATATTTAAATAGGCAAGGAAGATCTAAAGATGACATTATTAACTATATTTTAAATGAAACTGATTATAAATTACAATCATATAATGAATTATATAGAACACATAAATTCATGTGTATTTGTCAATGTTCTGTACCAGCATGCCTGACTTGTTGGTATGAAAGCAATTCATATGAAGATTGTATTCGTAAAGCAGTATCATTAGGTGGTGATGCCGATACAGAAGCATGCATAGCTGGAAGTATATGTAATGCCAATAAAGAAACTTGTATAGATGATGATTTTCTTAATAAATTATGTTTAAATGGTTATATACCAAATGAATTTATTGACATTATAAATGAGTTTCATGAAAAATATGAAATATAAATTATGATAGATTTAATAGATGCACAATATTTTTTCCAAACTGATGAAAATGCCATACCAGTATTTTATATTAATAAAGAAACTTGGAATGATGAATATAAAAGAATTATAAGTTTATGTGCTTATAATAGAAAATGTTACTTAATTATAGAGACAGATCCACAAGTTTGTAATAGATATTGTGAAATAACTTGTATGTGTTTAAGAGACTTTGAAAAAAACTATGAATTAATAAATCATTTATTAGGATTAGATAAAAAATAATATTTAATGGAGAAGAAAATGATAGGATATAAAATACATTATGGAGAATATGGGTATGATTGTTGGGGAAGATCAGAATGGTGTGGTTGGTATGAATATAATAATAAAGTTTATACCGATAAAGAAAAATTAAAAATAGCTATTAAAGAAGCAGAAAAAGAATATAAAGATCGTGAATTTGATTTTTACGAAGTTGAAATAATATGAGTAGTTCAGTATATCAAAAAATTAAATTTTCAGATTGTGGTTGGAAAGATGATTTTTACGGTAGTAAATGGCATTATTTGTATATGCATTATGAACCAACATCTGATATAACCCATATTAAAGATGAAGATGGGGAAACAATTATTTGTGGAGAAGATTCCGGAGCTGTAGAAGCATTACGGAAAATACTAAATTTTGAAGGTGAAGAAATAAATAGAGAAGAATACGATAAAATATAATATTATGAAGACAGGAGCAGAATTAATTACTGAAGAAAGAAATCGTCAAATAAAAATTGAAGGATATGATAAAGAACATGATAAAAATCATGATGTTGATACATTTGTAAAAGCAGCAATATCTTATTCCGTATTTGATTTGAAGGATTTACAAACAAATCATTTATATCATTCATATAAGTGGTGGCCTTGGGAAGAAATTTATTGGAAACCAAAAGATAGATTAAGAAATTTGGTAAGAGCCGGTGCATTAATTGCAGCTGCTATAGATAAATTGCAAAATGATGAATTAGAAATACAATAATATTAAATTTCGAAGAAGGATATGACAAATTATAAAACATTTAATGAAATACAAAAAGGAGATATTTTGTATGAGGTTGAAATATCTGATATTGATGTTAAATTTAAACAAATAAAAGTAAAAAATATAGATGATTACTTCTCAACTGATGATGTTATTCAGACATATATAGATGAATCACCATTAATATTTAGTTTTAGTAGAAATAAGTCATCATGGATGGGTACAATATTTACAACTAAAGAAGAAGCTATTGAAAGTGCAAAAAATCAAATTGTCAATAAAATATTAGAATTTACAACTAAAGTAGATGATTTGGCAATAATATTAGGAGGTATAGATGATATTGAATTTAGATAAAATAAAATGGAGAAATTTTTGGTTATGGTTTTCTGACCAAGTTAAACGAAGAAGAGTATTTATAAACTTCTTTGTTACAAGAAATGCATGGGGAGCATTCTCATTAAATAGTCATATTAATCAACATACAGGAAAACCTAAAGTTATGTATAATACCATTAAGTCAGCGCAGAAATCTGCGGAGGCTATGAGTAAAAAACATAACACTCATTTTTCATATTATAAATGTTTATTTTGTGATGGTTATCATATAGGAAAAAATAGAGAAAATAAAACAGATTATGACAAGAAGTGAAGATTTGAAAAAACTCCAAGAAATACAAGAAAAATATATGGGAGTATTAGATATTAACATTGAAACAAGAAATGATCAACAAAAGACAATGTTCACAATGACTAATTATCCTTGTTCTAAAAAATTATATATTTATAAATTAAACTGGTATATTGACAATACTAAAATATTTGATGAAATATATGAACAAATAAATAAACTTAATAAATAATGGCAGAATTTACTATAAAAACGTTTGATGAAAAAATACATAATATTTACTTAAAAGGTGAAGTAGATGAAAGTATGTGGCAAACATTAGTTGATAAGATTAATGAAATTAAATCAGCCGATGATGATATTACCGATCAAAATTTAGCATCGTTAATGTCAGTTGGTATTGAAGCACAAATAATTAGACCAGCAATAAATATTTATTTAAATACTTTTGGCGGATATATTTATGATATGTTTTCTATATATGATGAAATAAAAAATTTAACTACTAAATATATAGTTAATATATATTGTGTTGGTAAAGTAATGAGTGCTGGTACAATAATTATGTTAGCAACAGATTTAGAACATAGATTTGCGTATCAAAATACTACATTTATGTATCATACATTATCTGATCATATGTATGGAAAAATGAAAGATATGGAAGAAGATATTGAAGAAAACAAACGTCTTCATAAATTAATGTGGAATATATTTAAAGAAAAAACTGAAATACCTGAAGAAAAACTTGATGAAATATATAAATGTAAAAAAGATTGGTGTATAAATGCAGACCAAGCCAAGAAATTTAAAATAGTTTCAAAAGTTATATGATAGATTATGTTGAAGAATATATTAAATCAAGATTAGCTGAAGAATATATTCGTAGACAAAAACCAGTAACAAGAGCCGGACAAGAATCTATATTAAAATATATAGAAAATGTTTATGGAGGAAAACCAAATAAAAATTTAGATAAATTTATAAATGATAACAGATAAAGAACTTAAAGCTTCAATGCATAAATTGTTGGAAGAATTATCTAATTCTACCAGTAAAGAAACTGATGGAAAAATAATAGCAAAAGCCGTTAATCTTGGTATGAAATATCAAGAATCTAAAATTAAAAGTGGAATTGATATTGTTTTTCAAGAATTAAATAGGTAATTAAATAATGGTTTATAAAGATTATTCGTATGAATGTTATGGTGGTACAATGACCGATAAAGAATATAAAACAATTATAGATTTATTGGAATCAAATAAACCTAAACAAATATGTGAGTTGGGTTCAGGACAATCAACAATAATTTTTGAAAATTATTGTTCAAAATATAATTCTAATTTATATTCAATAGAACATGATTTAAAATATAAAAGAAACAATACATTATTATTTGAATTAATAGAATCCACAGATATACAAATATTAGATTATTATTATTCGAATATTAATAAATATAATGGATTTGAAAATTGGTTAATTAATAAAGATAAATTTGATTTTGTATTAATTGATGGACCTTATGGTTTTGGTTTTAGAATGAATTATAACTATGGAAGAGTTCAATTATTAAGTTTTGTTATATTAAATAAGTTATCAGATATATCAACAGTATGTGTTCATGATACAGAAAGACCAAACATGAAATCAACATTAAAGGAATTTGAAATATTATTAGAAAAGAATAATTTTACATTTAATAAAACTGTTATAAAAGAATCACCATGGTTAACAATATATCAAATAATAAAAAATAATTTATTATAAAAATATTTATAAATAAAAATGGAAGAAAATTTTGATTGTATAGTAGATAATGGAAGTATTATAGATACTTCTTCAAATGTAGGTTGGATATGTCCTAAATGTGGTGCATCAGTAGCACCAACAGCAATGTTCTGTCCAGTATGTGGTGGAAAACGTACTAATGAAAGTTTAACACCTGGAGAAAAAATGATATTTAGTTAATTATATGAATGAGAATAAAGTAATACGTCAAATAAGTGATTATACATTAGATGAACTTAATGAACATATGGCTACTGTTTACAAAATTCCCGATTATATAATGGATTTTGTAAGAAGACAATATTGGATAGATCAAATAAAGATGTTCAAAAATATAATATTAGATAATATGGAGCAAAAAACTTGTATATTTGATCGCCATGTTAAAGTTCAAAAATGGATAGATGGTAAAAAACCAAGTTTTGTAGATAGTTATAATGATAAATATATTTGGGAAATAAGTGATAGACCAATACAAAAATCATATCATAATTTTTATTTTGACCATAGAGAAGAAATTGAAAAATATTTTTTAGATATGATAGAAAAAACCGGAGTAGGTCAACCGGATTTAAATGGTAACTTAAATTTAGAATTAAACTTATTAGATAAATTTAAAAAAGATGAAGAAATTTATTTAGAAGAATAATGTGGGGATTTGAACATCAAAAAACTATAGTTATTAAAGAACCTTATAAAACACAATTATTAGAAAAACTTAAAATGTGTAGAGAAGGTAAATTGTCTGAAGAAGATTTAAGTGTTTTAAAAAGACAAAAACAAATAATGAAAAAATATATTTGTATATGGAAAGATGAATAAGATAAAACCTATTAGAATTTTTTTAGGTGGTACATGTGCAGAAACTACATGGAGAGATGAATTGATTGAATTGCTTAAAAAATATGATGATATTGAATGGTTTAATCCGGTTGTTGAAGATTGGACACCAGAATGTCAGGCAATTGAGGAAGAAGAAAAGAATCATAAATGTAATGTCCATTTATATGTTATAACTGATGCAATGATGGGTACATATTCTGTGGCTGAATCAATACATTCTGCCCATTTGGCTAATATGTATGGAACTTCGGTTGATTTAGTTATTTTTGCAATTTTAAAATCAGATAAATGGAAAAAACATGATGTAAAATCTTTTGATGCCGATATGAGATTAATAATAGATATAGCACCTCATAATTCTATAGTTACTTGGGTAGATAACATGGAACAATTATGTGAACATATTATATATTATAATAAAGTTATTGATCCTAATATTTAATAAAGTTTATTTTTAATAAATAGGTTTTTAATAATTATTAATGAAACAACTTAAAACATATATATTAGAAGCTGATGAGGATGATAAAAAACCATCACTTGAAAGAGGAGATATAAAATTTACTATATGGGAAGAACCTGATAAAAAGGTACATTGGATAAAAAACAATAATAAATATCAAAAAATAGAATATAAATATGAAAATAAAGAAAAAAATATTTATATTGACTTTTTATTAGGATTCCAAGATGAAGAGTGGAAATTATGGATAGGTAAGATAGGAAGTAATTCTTATGATAATGATCCTTGGTGCTCATTTGAAACAAACTCATTTTCAGAAGCTATTGTTGCAGCATTAGATAAAGTAGAAGAATTTTTAGATGATGTAAAAGAAAATCCAGATAATTGGATTCAATTTTATAAAGATATATAAATATGGGTAGCAAATAAGCTACCCATTATATTTTAATTATATCTTAAATCAACATCTAATTCATCTTCACAAAATATATACTGATAAAATCGTTTTCCAAAATTATATTCAAATTTATTATTTGTATTAGTTTCAATACAATAGTCTTCATTATTTTGTAATTCTGGATAATGACTCATATGATCATTAAATATTTTAATTTCTTCTTCTCTTTTATCTTCAAAGAAATTACGAGCTTTATGTTCATCTAATGAATAATATATGGGATAAGGAGAATCATATCCAATATCATCAAATTCATTAGCGCAATATTTCACTATATATAATTTCATTAAATTTATATTATTAATTTATATATAATATAGAAATTTATAAAGAAAATTTAAAAATATTCAAATTATTTTAATATCTATGTTTGCATGATATTTCATCAGAATTACTGTTTCCCACTATTTTGATAAGATTACCAGTAGAACAATCAAATATGACTTCTAATTCATATGTCGTCCTTATAGTTGGTGCATCAGATGGCCATACATATTTTTTATGCTCTTCTACATCTTTTCTACTACATATTACTTGGTCATGTTTCTCGTCATATTTTATCTTATACTTAGATAAATCTTTTTCATTAGACCCAACATAATAAACCGTATTGGCATTATTTGATATAATTACTCTAGAATTAATATTAGATAAAACATAACGAAATTGTGCTGATTTAATTGGAATAGAATAACTTAAATTACCATTTTTATCTGCAGAAGATATTATAATATGTTTACACATATCAATTAATTCTTTCCACGATTCTTCAACATATTTGTATACTTTTTTCTTATCAATAGCATCTTCTAACCATTCTCCATTTGTTTCATAATTATTTCTATTTGACCTTATACACGTTTTATAATAACCATCACCATAATCACTAAATTTTTTCTTAGGATTTTCTGATGTTTTAAAACTTTCTAATTTTTTCGGAGTATTATTTGGTGACCATGAACCAGGTTGTGCATACCCAGGTATTTTTGAACCTTTTGCTTTACATAATTCTAGCCAAGTTTCTAATCTTCCATCTTCAATTTTTACATTTTGATAGTTTCCATGTTCTTCCCAACCTACCGAACTAACATGATATTCAAATCCTTGGAATGGTATATATTCAATATTATCTTTAAGAAAATCTTTTAATAATACACTTGTAATACATTTTTTTTGTAAATTTTGAAATTTTTCAAATATATCATTATCAAATAAAAACTTAAATCTTTTCTTAAAATCATCTATAGTTTTTAATTGTTTTTCATATCTATTAAGGTAATATTCGTATACTAAAGGATATTTTTTCTTAATATCTTTTTCTGACCTAACTTTTTGGAGCATCCATGCATAACATTCCTCTCTAATTTTAGGAATATTTTTTCTAATAGATTCTGATTTTTTACTCCAATAATTTTTTTCCATTGATTTTTTATCATTATCGGATATAAATGCATAATCTTCTCCAAGTATTTCATCATAAGATGGATTATAAACCATATGAGTATAATGTTCTTCTTCACAACCAATATAATTGTAATATATTGTAAACTCCTTTATTTTTTTAAATAATGGTTTAATATTATCTCCATCTTCTTTTTCATCATAATGATATCTATCCACAAGATAATAATCTAAAATATCCCTAAAAGTATCTTCCATATAATTTTTTATAAAATATGGATGTTTTCCACAAGATACGGCATATATAGTTAATTTTTCATTGAGATGTTCATATTCATCTTTTATATATTGTATTTGTGAAATAACGGCATCTACTAATGGTGAATGAATAATAATACTTGCCCCATTAAATCCACCTTCTTCTTTATATTTATTAAGCTTTTGTTTTTGTTGATTCAAAAATTCTTCAAGATTTTCAGAACATAATTTATATCCTAATGTACCGCCATTGGTGCAATTATCTATTACAGATCTATTTAGTTCTATTTTGGTATCTAACCATTTAATATGATTATTATTTAATACATCTAATGTTGTACTAGTTTTAGATATAAGAAATGATAGATAAAAAGCCTCAGTCTCTTTAATCATCTCCTGAGCCTTCTTATATTGGTTTACGAAAAAACGAAGATTTTTTTGATTATCATAGTCTATCTTTGCTAACTTTTCCATAAATAACCAAAAATGCATAAGGATAATTATCACTAACTACCCTTATGCCAATATATTAAAGTTAATAATTAATCATCTAAAAGGCCATTCAATATATCACCAGCCTCTGCCATTTCACGGTTAAAGATATCATCCTCAGAAAGATTACGGAACAAAATTGTACGGGCGTCATTAAGTTTATCAATCTTTTCAATCAACTTAATCTCCTTAACACGAGTCTTAAAATCATTTACCCATTCATCATAAGTAAATCCTTTATATGCAAACTCTGCATCTTCACCAATATCTTCAGGTGAAATACCAAGCTCTTCACAAGCATCATCACAATTAGACTTATTTTCCTTCAACTTTGACATTGCTTCAACAACCTCTGGTAATTCCATATCAGAAACCGCACCAAAACAATCAAATGAATGATCCTCAGTTACATACTTAATTGCATCCAACTCTTTTTCAAATGCCTCAATCTTACTGTCAATCTCGTTAACTTTACTGTTAATGTTTTCTCTTGTCAAATTCATAGTTGTAAAATTTAATTGTTAATATTTATTATTTAAATAATTTACAAAATTAATTACAAAAAGATACAACATCTTTAGTGTTGTATATGAATAGAATATATTTTTATAATTTATATATAGTATTATTTTTCTTGATTTTCAACATATTAAAATCTATATCTTCACTTACATTAAACCATGTGATTTTATAATTTCATAAATTGTTTTGATTACCTTTGCATCATATAATGAATTATGTTTATTTCCTTCTATTACAATTGCATTATTTTGTAATAATTCTTCTCTTGAAAAATCAAAAGCTTCAGTTTCAGAGATTTCATAATACCTTGCAATATCTTGATTAATATCATGACATGCTGGATTTACATTTTTAGGTAAATCAAATGCACCACCGAATATATCTATAAATAAAACCATATCATAATGACAAACATCTGATACTAACTCAACAGTATCATATTTAGATAACCATTGGGTAAGAGTTGTTTGAATCAATAACTTATCTCCTTTTACATTACACCAAGTATTTTCATCATTATAATTTAAACATACTGGTTTAGGCAGTAAAAGGTTATTTAATACATTCTCTTTAATCCAATCATCACATTGAGATTCATCATAATCTGTAAATTCTGCATAAAATGTTCTGTCATTTTCATCAACCAAACCTATAGATATAAGTGTAGTATCTTTATGAAGTCCTGTAAATTCTGTATCAAAAAATATTTTCATAATTTAATTTGGTTTAATATGTCTTGTTAAATTCATAATGTTAATTTTTGAATTTACTAATATTTCATCTTTACTATAAGGTACACTACCTACAATATTAAGATATGTATCAACTATATCTTCATGTAATTTAGATATTGATTCACTTGATGTCTGATTAGAAGCATAGTACCGTTTATAAAAATCATCTGATTCAAATACAACATTCCACCATACTCCTTCTAATGATGAATCTAATTCAACGACAACATCAGGTTTATGATCATAATTAATTTTTAATATCATATCATTCAATTTTTTTATATGAAATCAATCTAATAGGACAAGTAGTAGCTGAAACATAATAATCACCTGGATGTATTCTTATATAATTTGTACCTTTATATGAACTTGTATAAACTTTAAAAATACTATCATCTAAATATGAATCATACCTACAATTAAATATAGTATCATAAGTTATTGTAGTATCTGGATAACATACTTGATATTTACAATTAACTTTATATCTTACAAATGTACAACATGATGTTATACAAAAACATATAAATAAAACTAATAATATTTTTTTCATTTTTTCTACCATAAATAATATAACTTATATGTATATCCTTCTTGAATAACTGAAACTGGTTCTCTGTAATTACTATTATTAATAAAGTTTAACATTTCCTTTTCATTTGAAAATGTCCGAACATCAAATAATTTTTTACCTTTCATATTACCATCTATTTTTTAAATTCATATCACCAAATCGTTGACCAAATTTAGCTATTTCTTCTTTTGAATAATTACAAAACAGATAATCGATTTTTTCTTCATCCATTTTTGATAATACATAATTGAAACAATCAAGTATCATATATGATTCTCTTGGTGTTATACTAACACTTTCAGATTCCTTTTCATAATCTTCATCTAAATCATATTTGTCTATAATATCTTCATAAACTTCCAATTCACATGCACCACCATTATAAAATGACACCGCAAATTCGAATTCATCTTTTGATACTCTATTATGAATATTAATATCAGCTTCATCTAAATCACAATGTTCATGATCAAGATATTTAATAAGAAGATGTTCGGCATTAGGATTACGTTCATATGACTTAGGATCATGTATATTTGGAAGATAATGCTTATATGTAATCATGTTATATTCATGATCAAACTCATCACCATTAAATGGTTCATTATCTTCTAAATCATAAATTTTGCCAGTTTCTTCATCTATATCGAGTTCAATTCTTTCTTCAAGATTATTGTCTTTAATATACTTTTTAATAGCTTCATCTCCACGAGCTACTATCTTAATTTTACCTTTATGAAATTCTGTGTAACTCATATTACTTTAAATTTTTTGTACAATATTCATATAATTTCTCATCTACATCACATTGTTTAGATGCTCTATGATGTACATGGCGACCAATATAATTTGATCTGGTTACATATATATCATTATCTCTAAACATAATACCAGGAATAAAATCTATTAGGTTATAAGTACCAAATAACTCTTTATGTGGATCAAATTCTTGTGGGAATTCAATTTTATAATTATGACAAGGTTTATAATCACCTACATTATAAAAAACTTCTACTTTATCCCAAGGATATTCCTTAATACGTTCTTTAAAAGCAGCTAATTTTTCTTCAGGAGTTAATTCGATAACCAATCCCTTTTTACGTGAAGGATATACATAACCTTCATATGATTTTACAAATTTATATGCTTCAGGATATTTTGCTTCAATTTTCTTTTTTTTATAATTATTTCCGGCATAATTAAATATCATATCATAATTAATATCCTCATCGACAATATTAAATTTATCTTTTACAACCCAATAATTTGCCAATGTAGATATTTGCCAACAATAATTATATAAAACATCTTCTAATGATGATTCTTTAAGATTTTCTTCAAACATATTAATTCCTTTAGAATCAATTAACCTATTATTAAGAACATTATCTTTATTTTTGAAAAAATCATCAAGTTTATCCCAAGAATATCCTATATCTTCTGCAATTTTATATGGTATTAATTGAAAATGTTGGAAATTAAGATATTTTGGATCTGTAACAGTTGATTCATAGTCTTCATAAATTACGTTTTTGGTATTTGCCTTTTCAATAAATTCTGTAAGAATACGATTAACTATTGATTGATCATATCCACGTTTACGTTCACTTTTTATTTTATGAACTTTTATTTCTGTAATAACTTCATTAAGAATCCATTTATCACCATTATTAGGCATTTTATCTTTTGCCCATTCCTTAAATTCTTCAATACTTGCAAAATGTTTACGTGTATCACCATTTTGAACAATAAATTCTGTAGATTTATTATCTTTCATATATTTTAAATTATTTATATTACCAAGGATTATAACATTTAAATTTATACCATTTTATTTTATCAGGATAACAACCATATTTATTTTTATATTCTTTAAAAGTTATATATTTACCATCCTGTATAAAAAATCCTACTAAACTTTTATCATATTCAAAAGCGCTATGTTTTATATAATACATATATTGACTATACAAATAATCATATATTGGACTAATAATACAAAAATATATAAAACTAAGTAATATTAATCCACCAATTATCATACAAACATATTCTAATATTGTTAAAAACATATTATTTTAGATTTTCTTTTATCCATTCTGTAATATTGTCAAATATTCTATATTCACTAAATTCATCTTCAGAATATTTTGAACTTTGTATATTAAATTCGCGTACATATTTATCTTTCAATCTACTTAACTCTGATAATTCATATTTATTGCTAAAATATAGTTTATCAAATTCATCTGCCGGTTCATGATTTTTATATGTCTGTACTTCTCCAAGATTATTGAGAAAATACTTGTCATTTTTATCCAATATGTTTTCCATCTGTTCAATAGTCAGATCTTTACACATGCCAGGATATTCTCTTTTCATATTATCAAAATGAATCTTTATGGCTTCTTCATAAGTAATATCGTGGTCAAACTTCATAGCCCACATCTCACTAGCTATGCCCATATATAAACCTTTACGACCAGAAGTAGTAACATATAAATCTCCTTTATTAAAATGTTTCTCTAAAAATATTGTTTCCTCCATAATCATAACATTTAAATTAAACCATACATACGTGCAAATATAGCTTGAACACAAGGATCAACATTACCATCTTTATCTGCATGTTTACTTGCTTCTTTTATTGCATTTTGATGTCTTATTTTAACATCTCCTGAAAGTTTATCATTATCAACGGCTTTTAAAACTCCGGTTTTACCACAAGCATCTACAACTTTTAGTGCAATTTCATTTTTAACATCTTGATATGTACTCATATAAATAGAATTTAAATAGTATTACGACACATTCCCAAACTCATCATCTGATTATTTATAATTTGGTCAACTTCTTTCCAAGATACTGGAGTAAAATCATTATTATCTACACCAACATCATATTGAGAAGTGAACAACATTTTCATACGTTGTTGGTCAAGACCTTCATCAGTATAAGGTGAAGTATGAACATGACCAAACAATTGATATGATGCATCTACACCTCGCCATGCACCAGAAAATGCAAGCATTGGATAATGATTCAAAATAACGTGACGTTTACCAACTTTCATATTGATTTGTTGAGTCATCAATTCAAATCTCCATGCATGTTGAAATATAATTCTACGCCAATCATGATTACCTATAACAAGATATATAGTACCATTAAGACGTTCAAGAATTTTGTCAACTTTATCAGGATCACCAAAGGCCACATCCCCAAGATGAAATACAATTCCATCCTTAGGTACCTTTTCATTCCAACGATAAATTAACTCTTCATCATTCTCTTCTACATCTCTAAATGGACGCTTACAATACTTTATAATATTCTCATGACAAAAGTGTGTATCTGAAGTGAAAAACATTTTCTCAGCATCCTTATCAGTATAAATAAATTGTTTATTATTCATTATTATATTACTAAATTATTATTTACCATGAAATTATTGTGTCATCTGCTGGATCCCATTGACATCCTGAAAAATGACTTATTTTAAAACCTTTTGATTTTAGAAATTCTTTTGTGGCTTTCATTAATGTCTTATTTGAAAATGTTATTTCATGTCTACCTCCAAAACGAGCTTTATCAATTAAACCATAAATCCAATCTAATTCATCTTTTAATTTATCAGAATTGATTGCATCAGAAATTTCTCTTGCCTCTTCAGCACTAAAATACTTTTTATCATCCATATATTTAATGTTTATTATTGTTCATTTTCAGCTTCAATTTCTTTAGCAAAATTATAATTTGTCATATACCATACAAGAGCATCAATAAGATTATTATCTTCAAAAATATTAAACCAAGTATCTTTGTTCCAATTATCTAATTTGCTATGGTATTTAAAATAATTATTTATGTTTTTTTGAAGATAATTGATGCATTGTGTACGACTGAAGAATCTTGTAACAAAGCCATCAAAGTAATCTTCATCAGATAATACTGTCAAAATACGTCTGGCAGTCATCTTTGCAATTAGCATTTTCTTATCTTTATTCATAATTCATCCAAATTTATTTTTATATAATATAGAAATTGGTACGTTATATTCAACATACCAATTATTTTTTAATATTTTTTAAACTTTGAATTCTTTCACAATCTCATAATTTGAATTCCCATAGTGTTCTGCATGAAAACATTTTACATAAGATTCTGCTTCTTCAATTGTATCAAATTTACTTAATGATATAAAACCACCACCAGAATCCCATACAAAATCACCAACATCATGCCAAAAGCCAAATATTGTACCTTTACGTTTAGCAAAAAACTTGTCATTTTCAATCAATTCATAAATTCCCTTTTCTTTATTGAATTTATGATCTCTTTCAATATATTTTACAATTTTATATATCATGTTATTTTTCGTTTAATAATGCGTCTAAATATCTCCATCTTATAATTTTATCTTTTTCACAGAAATAATCATCTGCTTCTTCATCATCCCAACATTGTTCAGTTATATTAAAGTATCTAATTCCAAAGAATCCAATATCTTCAACTAAACACGGTATTTGTGGATAATCATCTTTTTCATATTGTCCAAATACCTCTGGATATTCTCCATTATCGGTATAGTGCCATTTATTGTCTATCATAATTTAATCTGGTATATTTTTGAAACATTCTTTATATTTTTCTACATAAGCATATTCTTTATCGTACTTTTCTTTAAGCTTTTTTAATTTTTCAACTCTATAATTATACAAATCTGTTACATATTTGATAGCCATTTCTTTATTGGAAAATATCAATGTACTACCATATTTAGTTTTACTTACGCATTTATTTAAATTATATTCATCAAACTCAACAGTATTTTCTTTACCTTGAGAATTTTTATACGTAACAATGATATATTTGTTTTTTCTTTTTACCTTTTTATGATCCCAAGTATAATCAACTGAAGTTTCACATAAATTATCAATATTCGTAATTATATAATATCCAATTTGCATTCTTTGATAATTATATATACGATCTCCTATTTTTAAATCTTTAAATGTTTTCATCGTGGATAAATTATATCTAATTGTTTCCAAGTTAAATTATCGTATCTAAATAATATTTTCTTTAAAGGTGCATCTTTAAAAGAAGATATTTTTACAAAACCAAGATATTTCATTAAAAAATATTCTTCTTGAAGCATTCCTTGTGGTTTCTTTTCAAAAAATTTAGCTTCACAATTCCTATATTTTTCAAAATATATCTTATTATCATAAATAATATCTCTTACAATTTTTTCATGTTCACAAGAATTACATTTAATACATTCACCTTCAATTGTAACATATCCAGTAAATGGAAATTTTTCACCTAATTCTACTTGAATTGGTATATCTTGTGTGGACATAAATTCAGTTTTAGCCTTATTATAACCAGCATTTACTCCACTATCATAATAATCATCTTCAGTCCATTTATAATTAAAATATAATTTATCTTGATGATTTAATATTCTATGTAATTTCCAATTCATATTATAAATTATTTAACATATTTTCTTCATCAGTAATATTTTCAACATAAAATCCATAATGCCATCTTCCATCTTTTTTATATGGTTTTTGATGTGTTATAATAATATCATATCCAATTCCTAAAGATTCTTCAGTAGTATATGTAACATATATTTCATCATCTGTAAAATTATGTCTTTCTTTATAAATTTGAAGTCTTTCTAACTCTAATTTAGTTAATTTCTTATATGGATATTTAATTCTTCTATACATAATCAAATATTTTCATAAAGTAATGTTATGTGATTTTTCTTTACATCCGGGAATTCTCTATCGAATTTATATTCCTCCCACTTATTTCTATACTCCTGCATATTAAATGGTCTAGTCAAAATATGTATGCCACTACGAGTAGGAATTCGATTGATTATTACTGGAGCATATTTTGAGTTACAACTATTAATAATCTTAGTTAATTGATTCAAATAATGAACATCGGATTCATTATTCATATTAATATCATCTACATCAATTAACCAAGTATTATCATTCTTAGCTGTTATCTTTCCAAATACATGATCACCAACTCTCCAAGGCTTCTTATATTCATTATTGAGAATATTCTGAGTGAACTTGAATGCACACATCTTAGAATATTCCTCTTTTGATTTTACATTCACTGATACATAAGCACGTAAACCAAACAATTCACAACACTTAATCATTTCATCCTTAAGATGGTCAAACTTTTCTATACTATCAATATAATATGACTTAAATGTATAATTAGCTGCTGGTAAATTTGGATGATCTTTACCACGACGAATTAAACTAACAACAAAGAAAAGGTCTCCCATATCTTTATCTTTCAATGGAATACCTTCTTTAATCATATAATATTTTATTAAATCGAAATTATTTGTCATATTTAATCTTCTGAATGATAATATGTATAACTTATAATCATTTCAGGGCTCTTACGCTCATCATTTACAATACATTCTCTGATTTGAACTTTATCAAAACCATTATAGATAACCTCATCAGAATCAACTAACTTATTAGTTTCTCTATCTAATATCTGATAATGTTTATTTAGGTTTTCTTCCATCCACTTCTTCATCCACTTCTTAGCACCTTTAAATGTAAAAGTGCGATTAAGAACTTGACCTTTAAATGAAATCTCCCAGAATGTAAATTTAATCTTCATCGTTTATTTTATTTGTTTTACATATACAATATAGAAACAAATATAAAAAAATTCAAATATAATTTATTTTTTATATTCATATTAATAACATATATTTATTTTTATATAAATTAAATATTAAAATTATACTTTATGAAACAAATATCTCAATGTATATTTGAGGCTTCTGGGAAGCCATCTGACCTAAAGAAATATAAAAGAACTGAACGTAAAGAGACTGTCCATTTTAGGGGAGGTGATATGTTTGACACCAAGGATCCTGGATATGATGATGAGTTCTCATATTTTGATGGATCTGGTAATGGTTATATAAAAGATAAGCAAGGTCATGTTTATGATGTTATTACTTCTGATAGAGCTGGTGATGCCGGTGCTATTGCCGGTGGTTCACATGATTATTTTGTAACTATTAAGAAAGCTAATGGTAAAGATGATTTCCATGTTCATGGTTATACTGCAATCATGTCAAACCCACATAATGCCGGTTGTATTGAAGATATTAAAGCTGGTTATTATCTTGAAGATTATATTGCAAAATATTGGAATGAGTGGGATGATAAAGATGGTAAATTTAAGGAATTGGCAGAAAAGGGTGATAAAAATGCTAAAGCTTATGATGATCAAAAAGCAGAAAAAATTCAACAAAAGAAAAATGAATTTGACACAAGATACATCGCCATTCCGGAAAGATTTTCGTGGGAAATTATTGATGGTAATTTTAATGTCAATCTAAATCTTACAAGTGGTTCAATAAAAGAGCTTGAAAATAAACGTTCTAAATGGCTCGATCAAAATCATTTAAAATCTTGGGAAGCAGAAGATAATCCAGAATTTGTAAAAATAAAAGAAGAAATTTCTACAAAGTATAAAGAATTAAAACAAACTATTTTGGATGTATTAATGCCAGTACTTATTGATAGATTACAGAAAGTATTTAAGACTAAAGATTTGAAATCACTTTCTGGTTTAACAGGTTCGTTTGTATATGATCATAAACTTGCTAAAGGAAAGAATTTTGGATATATAAAACTTGCAATTGATACAAAGAAAAAAGAATTTGTTTTTAAAGATGAAGTTAACTACAAAATAGTTGATAGTGATATTGAATTACAACTTAATGATAATATAGCTGTCTTTAGAGATAAAGCTTCTGATAAAATGCTTGCATTATTCAAAAAAGTTTCTGAGGCATGGAAAAAATCAGAAGGTAGAAAACAAACTGAATATGTAAAAGACCATTGGGAGAAGATTTATCATGATTCAGCTGGTGGTTATCGTTGGGGAAATCATTCCAAAACAAAAGGACAAGCTAAAGCCGAAGCTAAACAAGATTTTGAAAATATAGTTAAGGATCATGATTTTAGTAATGTTTCAAAAAATAGATTTGAATATTCACTGGCATTAGTACAAGTTTATGTTGAAGGAGATATGGAACCTGAAGCAGAACCAATAGAAAAACCACTTGAAAATCCAGAACCAAAAGAAAAGAAAGAACGTGGTAAAGATACAAAAATGAGTAAAGGTGCTAATGCAGCTGCTTATGATAAAATGAAAGCATGGCATGAAGGTACTCGTAAGCAAAATCTTTCGAATTGTTCTGATGCAAAACTTAAGATGAACTATAAAGTTTGTAAAGAGCTTGGGTTTGATAAAGAAATGGGATTACTTAAAGCTGAAGCGGAAAAACGTAATATAAACATTGAAGAAAAACTTTCAATATCTGAAATTATTCTATGTGAATCTGAAGATTAAATATAAAGGAGTAACTTATGTTACTCCTTATTTATTTGTACCTCACCACATCCAAAACATACATCATAAGTTTCATCATATAATGTACAAAATTGTCCTGGTGCCATTGTTAAAGGTGTATCAGATATAATCTTCACATCCTTGTCAGAATCACAATATATCATCTTACCAGTATAAATCTGTGGTGAATGACGAATTTTAAACTTAACCTTACATATCAATCTAAAATCTTGCTCACCATCCCAGGTACGATGTAAATATTCATCTATCATATTTTTTGTAAGCCAATTTACATCTCTACAACAAAACTCACTTACATCGGACTGATCTCTATTAAGAGATACATAAACAATATTCTTATCAATATCCTTCTTTACAACATACCAAGGACCTCCTGGCAAACCTAATCCCTTACGTTGACCAATAGTATGGAACCAATATCCATAATGATCACCAATCTTTCTATTAGTGTTTATATCAATTATATCACCCTTCTTCTTTCCAAGATATTGCCCAATATACTCATTATAGTTAATCTTTCCAAGGAAACAAATACCTTGTGAATCCTTACGCTTTGCATTAATAAGATGATTCTCTTCAGCTATTTCACGAACTTCAGTCTTTGTCAAATATCCAATAGGAAACAACATTTTTGATATTGGAACCTTCTTTGTATCAATATTTGCTATAAAGTCAACTTGATCCTTTACTGGATCTGTTGCAGGACTTATCCACCACTCCTGATTATCTATATCACCATATGCTGTTCTTGTTGCATAATGACCAGTTGCTATATAATCATACTTATATCCAATCTTATCATAAAATGCACCAAACTTTATAATAGTATTGCACATAACATCAGGATTTGGTGTTAGTCCATTACGTACCTTCTCCATAGTATACTTGACAACCTCATCCCAATACTCCTTATGAAGATCAATTATGTCAAACTTTACCCCATAACGATTAGTAATGGCCCTGCACATCTCAATATCCTCATCCGATGTACAACTATATGTATCATTCTTATCTGGACCTATATGTATATAAAAACAATCAGGCTTTAAATTAGCTTGACAAAGCATATGTAATGCCACTGATGAATCTACTCCGCCTGAAAGTAAAAGTGCTATCTTACTCATCTTTTATATTATAATTTGTAATTACAAAATTCACAATATGCTCTAATAGCCAAGGCTGAATATAATCAACCATTTTGTCATCCTCTAATGCATCAATTATTTCTTGTCTTGTCATTTCTTACCAATCAAAATATTATACATTCTATTAAGAGCTTCAATTTGATTATGCTCCACCTTTTCATTTTCAATATCATGAGCTACTTCTTCAAGAAAATAAATGAGCTCCCATGCCTTCTTAATACTTCTCATAATCAAATAAAAAAATAGTTTTTCATTGTTGCCCGAAGTGACTTAATATCATCTTCGGTAATTTCATTCTTACGACCTTCAATATATCCTTCAAGCCAAAATGATGCTATTTGAAGAGTCATTGCATTCTTTTGGCCATTAAGAGCTTCAACCCCAAATGCAACTGCCTTATCAATAATTTCTAATACTTCAAATTCATTAATCTTATACATAAACTAATTATTAAAAGTTACTCCCGTATGTCTATTTCTTACTTGTTTTCCTTCAAGAATATTGTTTACTACTTCAGTCTCCCATTTTGTTTCTTCTTCATCTCTAAAAATGTATAGATCTTCCTGAAGTTGTTTTACAATTTCATTCACAGACATACCATTTTTATGATATTCAAAAACTTTATTTTTAATACCTTCAAAATTTGGTGTCAACCATTCTCTTTCTGGTGGTTCCAAATATTCATCAATAAACCATCTCATTTCTTATTTGAATTTAATTTTAAAATATTACTTCATCCATATTTTCATCATACCAATAATCAATTTCAAAATTTTTATGATTATTGAAAAAATTATTAACTAAATGTCCATAATTATTTTTAGAGAGAAACTCAATAAACTGGGGAGTTAAATTTCCACGTCCACTAAAAATTTTTTCAATATCAAGTGTAGTCTTAAAAATATATTCTTCTTTAAGCTCTTCAAAATCCCAAATCTTAATTGTAATAATGTTCATCTCAATATTATGCTATTTTTACAAATTTACCATTTTCATTCTTCTTATACCAATCACTTGCTTCTTTCCAACAATTTTTAGAAAAATCTGGAGTAACATCGGTCCAGTAACTATCACCAATCCTAGCATAACAAATTTCAAAGATACGGTTTTTAGTACCAATAAGAGGATAATCATATCCAATTCGTACATGAACACCTGTCTTATTATTTGAATAGAATAGATAATTGGAAAACTTAAATGGCTTATCTTCGGCGAGGAAACCACCTTCTCTAACAAACTCATAACCTTCATTAACTAAAATCTCCTTAACCTTCTCAAGATTCAATGAAGCAAACTTTCTACGAATTGATTTTGGATAAATTACTGGCATAATTTTAAATTTTATTTGTTTTATATATAAAATATAGTAATTATTCTAAAAAATTCAAATAATATATAAATTTTATTTATAGATATAGTTCATTATCTTTTTTTGATAGAAATGTACTTTTATAGAATAATTTCCAATATAAATGTATAAATGTTGAAATTGTATATTCGTCTGTAGATGAACTTTTAATATCTTCACACTGTAATCCACGATTTGCAGTAATAAGATAAAAATGTTCAGACCAAATAATCCTCCATATTGCTTTTAATCTATTCTTCATATTATGATTCTACTAAATGTACAAAACTTAAATCTCTCTTCATATAAGGTTTTTTACATTCAACTATGTATTGTTCAACCATTTTCTTTGTATAATCGTAACGACCTTCACCTTTACACCACGTATTCCAATATTTATATTTCCATTGAGAATCATATATTTCAAAATCATCCAATGAATAATCAAACTTCTTATTCATCTGTGCTTTAATTGACTTTGAGTTCAATTCTCTCAATACCTGTGCTTCGTCTTTAATCTTTTTCATACTATATATAAATTTTATACATATAAAATATAGAAACATTTTTAAAAAATTCAATATAATATTTAAAAAATTAAAAATATTCATAAAATACACTCAAAATCACTTAAATTAGTGTTTTATATAGATAATTAAAAAGTGATTTTAAGTGTCACGGTGTGTTCATTTGACATGATGGTGTGTGTTTATGTTATATAGTTATTATATTTACTTTTAACATAGTTTAACATTTTATCATTTTTAATAGGGTGTACAAAACAATATTCAGATAATTCTTTAAAAAATAATTCTTGATATAATGTTGCTTCTTGCCAATTTATATAACAAGGAATATATTTGTTTATTGTTCCAATTTTATATTTATCTTGTTGATTTAAGAAAAATGAATTAATTAATAATTCATGATGTCCATACCATTTTGAATTAGCACAAAAATCTTTTAGTTCTTTAAGTGTTTTATTAGAAATTATATAACAATTCAATAAACCTTCATAAGGTGTCCATTTTTTTGGAATGTTATATTCACAATTTAATTGCCAAAACCATTCAGGATTATTTATGCGATTATACATAAACATCATATCATAATTTTCAAATGAAATTATATTAAATGGATTGATATTGTTTTCAAATAAAAAGTTTGTATATAATAAATCATCTTCGTAAAAAATATAATAATCATACTCTGGGTGTAAATCATAAAAATAAAATAATGGTAAATGACAAATACCCATAAATTCTTTAAACATAAAAAAATCTACATTATATTTTTTCTTTAATTCATCAAATTTAAATGAAATTGTATGATTATCTATTAAATTATTTTTATCTGTTTCTAATAATGTATATAACTCATATTTTTTATTTGAATTAATATCGTTATTTATACATTCACTTAACTTTGTTTTTATATAATTAACTATTTGATTATTATTTTTTTTATCTGTAGTTAAAAAACAAATTCCTATATTCATATTTTAATCTAAATATTTCTTAACGTATTCTAAATCTACCACCAGTTTTTTGATTTTTGATGATGGTGTTTCAAACATTGCTTTATTCATAACATTTTCCATACATCCACGCAAACCTCTTGCACCTATTTTATTTTCAATAGTTTTTTCAACAATATATTCTAATGCATCATCAGTAAATGATAACTTAACACCATCCAATTCAAATATTTTCTTATATTGTTTTACAAGTGAATTCTTTGGTTCTTTCAAAATTCTCAATAGAGCTTCTTTATCCAATTCATCTGTATAAGTAATAACAGGTAAACGCCCTATAATTTCTGGAATTAATCCAAATGACTTCAAATCCAATGGAGATATTTTTGACATGTAATCTTCATCTTTTTTCTTTGGATCAATATTTGCATTAAATCCCATTACTTGTTTATTACATCTTGATTTGATTTTCTTTTCCAAACCAACAAATGCACCACCACATATAAATAATATATTCTTAGTATTTATCTTCACTAACGGGATATCCGGGTGTTTACGACCTCCTTTTGGTGGTATACCTACAACAGATCCTTCCAAAAGTTTAAGCAATCCTTGTTGTACACCCTCACCAGATACATCTCGTGTTATAGAAGGATTATCACCTTTTCTTGCAATTTTATCTATTTCATCTATAAACACTATTCCACGTTCTGTCTTTTCTACATCATAATCAGCAGCTTGATATAAATTTACCAATACTGACTCAACATCATCACCAACATACCCAGCTTCAGTAAGTGTGGTTGCATCAGCTATAGAAAAAGGAACATTAAGGAGTTTAGCAACAGTCTTTGCAATAAGGGTTTTACCAGTACCCGTACTACCACACATAAGTATATTCGATTTCTCTATTTCAACATCATCAGTTACATTACAATTAATACGTTTGTAATGATTATATACAGCAACAGCAACCCTTTCCTTAACACGATCTTGTCCCATAACATATTGATCAAGAAACTTTTTTATCTCCTTAGGTTTAGGTATGTCTTTTAATATATTTTTGTTTATTGTATTTTTTGATTCTTGAATAACCTTATGTGCCAATTCTATACATTCAGGACATGCAATAACATTATTACCAATTATCATTACATCCTTTCCATTTTCTAAAATTTTACCACAAAATGAGCATGTTGGAAATTGTTCTTTAATATTTTTATTATCTGGCATAATTTATTTTTAATTAAATTGTTTATATAAAATATGGAATTTGTTAAAAAATATACATACGAAAACCTTTGTAAAAAAATTATAGGGAAAAAAGTTAGATTTAAATCTGATTGTGAATTGTTCCTTAATTTTGATGTTACAGGTAATGTATTGGAAATTAACATAAAAAATTCCGAATATATAATTAAAATCAAAACAAATTCAGGAAAACTATTAGATATAGGTTCTAACATGAAAAACCTTGAATTTAATATATTAGTTTAACGATATATATTAGTTGTTATTTTAAAAATATTTTCGATATTAATTTCATCTAGTTTATCTTTTATTTTATATTCATTTTCTTTAAGATGTTTTAATAATTTTATTTTATATTCATTATCTCTAATTTCCTTTATTGCGTCTTGTATATCATCATTTTTAATTTTAAATTCATCAATTATTTTAAAATATTTTTCAAAATAATCAGGACTTAAAGATATTCCGGTTGGTTTACAATAACAACTTGCAAAATCTTTACAATATATTAAATATTGCCAAGTATTATTAACATAAAATTGATGAAAATAAAATGTATTATAAGATCCTTTACATATTTTTATTGGTTTAAAATATATATCCATAAATATTAAACTTTCTTCATTATTGAAAGAATTTTTATTGAAAGTATTCTTATTTAATGTACATAAACCATAATTTTGTTGAAACAATTTTAATCTTGAATATTCTAATGATAAAGAACGAGAAAATCCCCCTAACACAATATTTTCTTCATCAGGGGTTAATTTACATATATTTAATTTTGAAAAATCTTGATCATTCATAACTAAAATTTATTTTAAAGTATTAATTTAAACGTTCCCAATATTCATAATTATTTTCATATTTAGGAGCATTAAACGTAATTAACAAATTATATCCAAATATTCTTATAAATATAAATGGAATAGATTCTAATTGTCTAATTCTATATGTATATTTATATTGTACATCATCAATTATTATAATTAACCATTTCTTTGGAAAATTCCATACTGTAGGATGATCCCACCAATACCATGTATAAAAATTTTCTACAATCCATTTAAATGATTCACTTCTAAATAAAACTTTTATTTTGGGTATTTGTGAAATATTTCTATTTTTCCACCAAGTTTTTAATGGCCTAAATATATTTAATGTATTTATATAAAATGGACAATATTTTTTGATTATGTTCATTTGATTTTTTCAATATCGAAAATTTTATCGATTTGGATTAACCTTAATATTATTTAGTTTTTCTTCTGATGTGTTATCATTTAATTCATCATTTAATGCGTTATCATTTAATTCATCATTTAATGCGTTATCATTTAATTCATCATTTAATGTGTTATCATTTAATTCATCATTTAATATTACAAAAATAGTATTAAATTGTTTTTCACTAAAGCATTTCCATATATTATATCTATCGTCATATACCCAATAATTAAACAAATTAGTAACATTATACATACGTATTGCCTTATAAGTTTTTCCTCTATAAAACACATTATATCCATGGGCATCTTTAATTATGCAATTATATATCTTATCGTATTCCATATTATTTAAAATCTTTTTCTATTTCTTTTTTTAGGTTATTTAAATCGTTTAAATACATTTGTTTTTCGGTAGTATTTCGAATATATTCAAGTTCTTTTTTCATTGCTTCATTTTGTTTAAGTAACTCATCTCTCTCTTCAATAGTACATTTTGACATAGGTGTAGATATTAACTCCATAGGTAATTTATAACCATCCATATCTACTTTAATATCTGCTTTAGCTCTATTGCGTATTTTAAGCTTACCTTTACAAACTAATTCAATAAACTTAACTAACTCATCATTCTTTTTAATTCTTTCTTCAAGAATCTTAACTAACTTTTTCTTTCTGGATGTATAAATTCCTAAACGATAATTTACAAAATATTCAACTACTTCATTTCTATTTTGGAAATATTTTAATTTATGATTTTCATCAAGTAACCAAAATAAATCAGTAGGCAATTGTTTTATAAGTTTAAATTTATTTGCAATACGATGACCTGAGCGATCTTTCTTTATTTCAATTGCAAGTTGTTTCTTTGGAAAAGTAATTTCATAATTTACATTACCATCAACAGACTTATTCTTCCAATCTTTAATATATTCTTCTCCTTTAAACTTAATCAACAATTTTTCAAAATCTTCATATGATACATCAGCTGGTAAATCAGTAACAATCATCAAATCTTTTGTTTGATTGAATTTCCATTCTCCATAATTATACCAACCACCTTCTTCATATCTCCAATTTTCATTTTTAATACCTCTAAGATAAGGTCTTATAATTGTCTTTATTTTGTCTTTCTTATCAGCTCTTGCATTAAGTACTTCTTTACATGCATCTATGACATCAATTGGGTTATATGCTTGACTATGCATTGAATATCCAACTGCTACACCAATATTGTTCTTACAAAGAATAGTTGGTATGATTGGAAGATAATTCATTGGTTCTACAAACTGACCTTCTTCAAACACAAAATCTAATAAGTCATAATCAATCTTGTAAATCAAATCCATGTATTTTGAATGCTTAATATAAAGATAACGTGGAGCACCAGCCGAATCAGGATCTCGTAATGAACCTACTTGAGAGTCAGCTTCTAATGGATTGAAGTTATCGTTAAATGATTTACACATATTAACTATAGTCCCTGATAAACTTATATCGCCATGGGCATATAAGGACACTCTCATAGTATCACCAGACAAAGCTAATAGTTTATATAGTTTACCATCTTTTGTTGTTCCTGCTAAACTTGCATGCATTATTTTACGTGCACCAGGTTTAAATCCATCAATAACTGAAGGAATTGCACGCTCCTCAAGAACACTGAATGCATAATTTAAATATTCAGTGTTCAAAAAATTAGTTATAGTTCGTTTCTGTATTTTTTCCATATAAAATAAATATAGTAAAATTTAATATAAAATTAAAAGCTGTACCATAAAGCACAGCTATACTATATTATGATTTTGTTTCTAAATTATTTATTTAACTGATTAACATAAGTTAAACATACTTGTTCAATTAGTTTATAAAGTTCATTATCATCTATATGCTTAGGAATGTTGTTTCTAAATACTGCTATTAAATCACTATCTGAACAAATAGGTCCATGTTCATCAAAATTTACTTCATTATGACGAAAATCATATTCCAAACCACTTTCATCAATATCAGGAATTAATTTTTCTGCTATTTCACAAAAATTAATCATCATTTTAACTTCATTCATAATTCTTTCCAATTTTCATAATCCCACTTAAAAGTATCTGTACACACTATATTATGCTTAAGTATTTCTATGCATTTTGATTTTGCTAACTTAAATTGTTCTTCTGTTAAATTTCGTTTATCACAAAATTCTTTAAATAATAAATAAAGTCTATTTCTACATTCATTTGTATTATCTTCCATTAATTCAGTTCCCCAAATGGATTTAAGTGCAATTAATGAATCATTAACAGAATTACACCATTTAAGTTTACGCTCATATATATTAACTAAAAAATTTCCATTACCACATGTTGAATCAAGAAATGTCTTAGTTATATCTTTCCAATCTTCTTCGGGAATTTTATCTAACATTTCATCACACAAAAACTTTGGAGTAAAAAATTCTTGTGTACCAGAAATTTCAAGATTAGAATTATGTTTACGTCGTTCTTTGCGTTTATCAGATATATCTTTAATCATAAATATGGTAAAATATATTTTTCCAACAATTTACCAATAATATCAATAATTATTTTTGTACTTCCTGCTAATACAATTGAATAAATAAATGATTTCAAAGAAATATTAAAAATTGTATTCTTTTGAATTTTATATTCTAAATTATGTTTATGTATTTCATCTAAACATTCATCGACATATTTTTTAGTAAATTCAATTGGTAAAGGCAATTTAGTTAAAATATCTTTTGATAATTTCGCATTTTTTGATATAAAATTATTAATATAATCATGTATTTCTAATGAATCTATATATCTATCAAATTCTTTAATATCACCCCTAATAACAAAATAGTCTTTATTAATTAATTTTGGTTCAATATTTTTAATAAATTCTTTAACCGAAATTGTATGTTCTCTGAAGGAATTTTCTGAATATGGATCATAAGGATTGTGATAAATATATGTAATTAATTGTTTTTGTTCATTAAAATTATATATTACATATGTATATAATAATCCAAATTGGTCAAAACCATAAAAACATTGTTTAACCATATCACATTTAAATAGTGATACATCATTTTTATTATATGTATTAAATATTAATTTCATAATTAATTTCTCTTCTTTTTATTTTCAAATTCTTTATCTCGTTCTTCTACATAGTTCTTAACATATTCAGCATATTCCTTTGCCTTATCTTTAGGACATCCACATATTTCAAGAAGTCCTTCATCAGTTAAACAACGCTCATCTTCCCAATTAATATTTGGAATATATTTATAAACTCGTCCTTTCATATTTTGATCTATTTGTGTCATAAAACATGTAAATCTAAGTAATGGACGTTGCATTGCATTTTTACAATTTTGTGCAGATAATAAATTATTAAAATATAAAAGAGTAGAAACACCACCACCTCGTTTAATTAAATTATCTATAACATTTTTTGTTCCTTCACATATAATATTTGTTTTATCAGTAAAATATGTCCCTGACATTTTTCCATTTGCGGCATTACAAACAATATATGCAGGATTATTTGATTTAATTAAATTTTTAAATCGTGTTTGTTTAGGTAATTTTATATTTATTTGATAATTATAATTATCATATAAATTATTTTTATTAGATCCCATATAAAGCCAATTCATATGTTCTTTGTCTGCTTCTAAATATGATAATATTTCTGTAGTAATTGGATTATAATAATTATCCAATAATGATTTTATATTAACATTATCATTATTAATATATTTAATTTTTATAAAATCATCAGTTTGCTTATTTTTATTAAACTCATATACCGCCACATTTGGCATACCAGTACCAACAAATATTGCACTATCATATTCTTGTACTTTTGTTAATGTATTATTAAACAGTTTTTTGTATTTTTCTAGTTTTTCACTATTATTTTGTATAAATTTAATTGGCATTACAATTATCATTTTTTTAGTAAAATTATTTAAACAATAATTTACGCATTCTAAATGTAAATTTTTTTTCAATCCTTTTGTAACACCATCATCATAAGGAGGATTGCCAACTATATAATCAAATTTCATATTTTTCAATAAAGATAATTTTTCAAGATAATCTTTAGGTTCTTTAGTTTCCATGAATTTCCAATTAACTTTAATACCTAAAGATCCAATATAATTAAATAAATTAATATAGTATTCTTTCTCTTCAGATTCTCCTATTATATAAATATTAGTTTTTTCTTTGCATCTTTTCAATAACCACATATAATGATATCTATCGTTTTTATTCATAGACATCATATTAATTCGCTCATCATTGAAAAAACCAAAAAAGTTAATCGTATTGCCAATAATTAGAAGATTTTTAATCTTTGTATCTTCAAAATTAAAATTGACATTATGATTAACTCGAAGTTTAATATCTGAAATTTCCATATTATATTAATTATGTATATAATATAGTAATATTTTAAATATTATTCAATTTTTCAATAAGAATATTCCAAAACTCCGGAAATTTACCATTAATATTATCATTCAATTCTTTCTTACCAATAAAGATAATATGATTCCAAAGAAGAGACTGTCTTAATGCTTTAGATACATTTTTATCATCATTTAACCAACATACAAATATATTTCCATTTTCATTCTTATTAATAAAATCATTTAAATCTGCATCAGTAAAAACCTTTGACAGTATAGCATAAGTCATTTCAAAATCTTTATTGAATGGATTCCAAAATTTAACCTGTAGAGCACATTCATATGACTTATTTTCAGTAGAATTTGATACAACTCCAGTTAAATCAACTCCATAGTCCTCTTCATCATCAAGACGAGGACATACATAATCAAATCTATATAATTTATTATTTATAACTAAAGTGTTCTGTTCTTTAAATAATGTTACAAAGAAATATTCACCAATACAACCAATAAAGAATTTCTGTAAAGCATCAACTTCATTATCATTAAGATCTTCAATATTCTGACACCACTTTACATAATCAATTTTAATCTTATTTATAAACTTCCAAAAGTCATCGATATTTGAAAACGTTGTTTCTTTAAAAGGTTTAACTTCTTTAAGAAACTTCATAACATTAATAGTTAACCAAGACTCATCGTTATAAAGTCCATTCCATGTCATTCTTTTAATCCAAGTATTTTCAATATTTGATTGAAACTTTATAAATCTATCTTTATTCATATTATTAATATAGTAATTTTTAAATATTATTTAATAATTTCATTCATAATTTTTTCTACCTCATTACGAAGATCTTTATTCTCAATATATTTGAAAATATAAATTCCATTTAGACTTTCATTATATTTCTTTTCAATAAGATTAATTTCGTTTTCAATATCCTTTTTATAAGGTACACCAAGTTCTTTATTAATATCAATAATAGGCTTTACCTTTTCAATAATATATTTGCGAATATTTGTTTTAATATTTTCCCAGTAGTTAATAGTATCTCCAGAAGATACATTATTAAACATATTTTCCCAACCAAGATCTACTTCTTCCGTTGTAGATGAATGTTTGATTCCAGCCTTTCCAATATGGAATTCATATTGGCCAATTCCATAATAACTAATAAGGAATTTTTCAATATCTGAATAAACAGTTTCATTTGTCTCTTCAGTTACAAACAATACATTTGCATATTTCTTTTTTCTATCTTCAATTTTATATGTTCGTTCTCCTCCTAATCTAAGTGAACGACCAATAGTCTGAATAACATTTGAATAAGAATTAAAATTATCTGTATCATTCTTCTGAAGAATACAATCTGAAATTGAACTAACATCAATACCAGAAATCATTTGACGAATATGAAGAATAAAGCAATTTGATTTACAATTATCAATTGCATTAATGAAAGATACTACATCATTAAAATTATGATTAGAATTTTCATATTCTACAGTATCTGCCCAATTCATTCCTTCTGCTGAACATGTAGAGAAAACTATATAATCATTTTTCTTTAACTCATTTTTAAGAGATTTCAATGATTTTGTATCTTTACAAGTAATAAGAACTTTATGAATATTTCCATCCTTAGTTATCATATTCATAAAGTTATTACAAATATCAAAATCAATTTCCCCAAAAGTTGTTTGTTTAATATGAACTTTTGGCGCACAAATTTTATTTTCATTAATTGCCTCTGCAGGAGTTTCCATGATAATATAAGAATCATCATTAACCCCATCATAACTATTAACAATTTTTACAAGTTCTTGTTTGTTTGTTGCCGATACAAGATATACTGAAGACTTTTCACAAAGAACATCCAAATTAATTGTTGTATCATCTTGCTCCGTAGCAATTTTTGAAGAAATTGTATGAGCTTCATCAATATATGTTACAATATCAATATTTTCATTATCTAAATTCTTTAACCAAGGAATCATTTTTTCAGATAATGATGGATGACAGTTAATAACAATTGCGATATTGCATTTTGAACTATTTATGAAATTTTTATTTATTGAACTAAAAGAATGTAATGAAGAAGATTTGTTATTCTTATATGAATCAACATCACCAGAATTATTAATAAAATATTTTATTTTATTTGTATTAATTCCATAATATTCTTTAACACCTTCAATAACTTCCATTAAGTCATTACCTTGCTGTTCACAAAGCTTAATAATAGGAGTTGAAATATTAATCATTAGTTTTTTATCACCATGATTAATGATTCTATAAATAATATCATTAATAAAAAGGGCTGACTTACCAGAACCAGTTGGCTTAGAAATTGCTCCATGGTTACGATGTGTTGATTGAATTTCATAAATAATATTTTGATTTTTATGATCTTCAACCAACCAATCCATTTTATTTTTATTTTCCATATTATAATTTAAATTGTTATAATAAATATAGAATAATATTTAAATTCAATAAAATAAAAAGCTCTTAAGAGCTCTTTTAGATTTTTTTACAAGCTAGCCATGCTGAATGGCCACTTGTCTTAAGGAAAAGATTCAATTTCAATCCTTCAATTTCAAAACTTACTCCAAATGGACGTTTTGTGCCTTTAATAAGTTTAACATCCTTCTTTGTTTCATTTTTGATGGACTGTATCATTGCTTCTGCATAATCATCGAATTTTTCATAACCATTTTCATCCTCCCAACGAAACTTGAGATTAATAAATGTGTTAAGTACTGTTGAAGAATTTACGAGATTGATAATAGTTGTTTTCATATTATATTATTTAATTACAATATTAATATAGAATAATATTTAAAAAAATTCAAATATAATTTAATTTTCTAAAGAAAATAAATGAATTTAGAATATAATTTAATTTTCTAAAGAAATTAAATGAATTTAGAATATAATTTAATTTTCTAAAGAAATTAAATGAATTTAAAATATAATTTAATTTTCTAAAGAAATTAAATGAATTTAGAATATAATTAAAAAAGAGATAGATTTAAATCTATCTCTTATATTTATTTGTTGTATTTAATATAATCTTTTAATGATATTCTATCAAAACATTCATCTAAAAATTCATCATATTTATTTGGGTTTTGTAAACTTTCATTTAAACTTTCATCCAAATGTTTTAATACGGAATTAACTTTTTTACCTCTTTCTTTATTTCCACCAAATAAACCTTTTACAAAGTTTTTTAACTTAGTAAATAATCCACCAGATTTTTTTGTGTTTTCTGATTTATGTTGTGCCAATGAATAATCTGAAAATATTTGAGGTAATGTTTTTCCATTTTCATCTTTATAATCTTTCTTTATCTTACCATCCTTATCGATTGCATCAGGATATGCATTTTTAACTAATTTAATAGTTTCTTCATCAGGATTTTCTAATTTCTTTGTATACTCTTCTTCTTTTTTAGCAAGATACTCTTTATCTTCTTCAGTTTCAGCTATTTTTATATTATTTGTTTTTTCTGTAATACATTTAACTGCATATTCTTTATCATTTAAAATTTTTGCAATATCATCATTAGTTAAATTACCAAAATCAGCACGTTCTTCATCACCTTTATTCCATTTATTTAATTCATATTTTTTATCATCACAAGGTTTATTTGCAACAATATTATATAAATTTTGTGTTTGTCCGGCTAAAATTTCACCTAACATTTTTTGAATATTAGTTTTTGAAGTACCGCCTTCAATTTCATAAAATGTTAATGAATGGAATGCACCTTTTAATGAATATGGATCTTTACGTGGACCTTGTTTATTTGCATCGGCTATATCCATTCCATATACATTTGCAAACATTAATATAGGTATCTCTTTATCTGAATCTTTATCATCTGATTCATCTTCTTTTTTATCCTTTTTTTCTTCAGATTCATCAGGTATTGGTGCATCTGATTTTTCTAATTCATCTTTTGCATCTTTCTTTGAAGTTTCAACACCAGCACTTTTTTCTGCATCTTCAACTTTTTCTAAAGAATTATCATCAACTTTACTTTCATCAAATTTTAATGGTGCCCATTCTTCTCCTCTTTTCCATTCTCTATCTTTAACTTCTTTAGCAATGCTTTCAACTTTTAATAAGTTTTCTATCATTTTTGTATATGCAGCAATAATTATATCTTCATTTTCTTTATTCATAAATTGATTTCTTAATGCAATAACATCAATAAATGCATATACATATGCTTCATATGTTTTATCATTATCTGGACCTTTCCATATAGTATAACATACAGCTAATTCTTCAATATCAGTTGGTCCAAATTTATCATTAGATTTATCATCATCATCTGTTCTCTTTTTAACAATTTCATAAGGTGTTGGTTTATAATCTTTATCATATACAAAATGACTAGCTTTACCTGTATCTTTAGTACTAAAAATTGATTGTAATAACATTCTTGTATTACCAAGATATGTATTCTTTCCTTTAGTTTCTGTGTTATTATCTTTACCTATTTGATCTAAATATTTTCTTAAATCTATAAAATTAGCTTTAATATCATCTATAGAATATTTAGATTTTTTATTTTCTTCTGCTTCATTAATTATATAATCATATAAAGATTTTATTGAAGATTCATTTTGGGATTCTTCTTTAACTCGTTTACCATAGAAAATAATTGCATCTTGTTTATCGATGTTTTCTTTATATTTATCATTAAATTCTTTTAATTTATCTTCTATTTCTTTCTTTTTATCGTCATCTAAATCTTCATTATTTTTTAATTCTTCTAAAAATTTAATATTTACATCTTTAACATATTCTTTAATTTTATCATATTGTTCTTTAAAATTTGTTACTTTATCTTTACGTACACCATTTTCACCAACCTTATATATATAATTATTCTTATCTTTTTCTCCACCTAAACGAACTCTAAATCCACCATTATTTTGAGGTTCAACTTCTACTGATGGAATTGTAACTAACATACTTGTAGCAGCATTAACTATATCTTCAACCGGAATATTTTGTGTAGCTTCAGCTGTTGCACCAATTGCATATATAAAACCATCTTTGGCATATTTCCCTGCATTTTTTAATAATTCCATGGCAACATCTTTAGGTACTTTAATAGAATATACAGACCCTGCTAATGCTTTAATACCTTTTAATACTTGATTAACAGCATTATTTGGATCTACTGTAGAACCTGCTGCTTTTACAGCCTTTGTTAATGCTTTACCATATACACTATCTGGAGTACCATTAACACATAAATCTATCATTGAATCACTAGGCATTTTTGCAATATCATCTGGATTGATAGATTCTTTACCAATATCCTTTAATGCCGCAACTGATGAAGTTTTATCATTATCGATAAATTTTTTCATAACATCTTCGGCTTTTTGACCAACATGTCCTGTGTATTTAACAACTTTATCAGCTTGAGGAATGTGTTCTGCAAATGAATCTGTTATTGATTTAAATGATGCCTGGAAATCTTCCCAACTAAATTTTCCTTCTTTAATCATTTTAACAAGAGAACCAAATGCTCTAGTTAATATATCTGGTTGTATACCTAAATTAGCATTAGCCATTAAATCACCACCACTTTTAACAAATGCATCCCAAATTTTTCCAAATGAATTTGCAATTGAACCAAAGTTAAATGCTAATGCAATAATTGAGGCAATCATTCCAATTGCTGTTATCCATTTTTGACGTTTGGTATAAGTACCCCATTCTTGTTTTACTTTCTTCCATTGTTTTACCATTTTATAAATTTTATATCCATTCCATAATAATTTACAAACAATAGGAACAATTAAAGCAAGAAATGTTCCAGGGAATAAACCACAAACAAAACCAGGTATAACTACACAAACACCGGCCCAAACCATTAATTGTTTAAAGCCTTCCCAAAGCATTTGTTTAGTACTCTTTTTATCTGCCTGTTTAACTACTTCTCCTTTATCATTAGTCTTATCTTCTTGATCTTCCTCTTCATTAATTTGATTTTTAATAGAATTGGCAAATGATTCATATACATCATTTTTCTTTAAATAATCTGGATTATCAGCTAAACTTGCACCTATAGCTTCAACGTCTTGAGATTCTTTATCGGTGTCAAATCCCATCTTTTTAAATAATCCTTCAAGCGTACAATCAAATTTTGATAACAAACTTACTAATTTAATTGCCATTTCTTTAACAGTTTTAACGGCCTTTGTTGCATATTCTTTAATAAGTTCATTAACTTCCTTTATTTTTGTCTTTAATGTCTCAATTGCTTGATTAACTTTATCTTTACCTAATTCCCATGTTTGTTTAATATTATCAACTAAATTTTTTGATGCATTTTTAACTTTATCAGTAAACTTACCCTCAGTTATTAATTGACCATCAACTATAAGACTTTCATAAATATTTAATTCTTCTAATAATTTATCTCTATAATCTTCACATATATAAATCATTAAATCTCTAAATGTTTGAGATTCATTTAAAGTTAATTCATATTGTTTACTATTTTCATTAAATTGATTAGCTTTATATAAATTATCATAAGTATAATTTTTAAATCTATATAAAAGATTATCAATATCTTTACCATGTTCAGTAATTAATTTAGATTCATTAATTATTCTAGTATTATTATCTAATGATTCTTGAACAAATTGCAAGTATTCATTATTATTTTGAGAAATATAATTATTTAAAGATTTCATAATTTTTTAGTGTTAATTTATATATAAAAATAAAAAAGAGATAGAATAATTATTCTATCTCTTATAATTTTATTTTAATTATTTAACATTTGTTTTCTTGTTTCAGAATCACCCTTTGCAAACCATTTTCTAAACATACTATCGGCAGCTTCATCTTTTTTAAAGTATAAGAATTTAGGATCTTGATACATTTCTTTTGATTCTTGATTATTCAAACCACCAAGACCTTTTGCATATTTATGCGAATATCCTTTAAGTTTCTTTTCAGATTCTTTGAACTCATCCATTGAATAGAACTTTCGACAATCCTTTCCTTTTCTTGAAATAATGATAGGAGACATACTTCTACATACAATTCCCTTTTCAATCAATTCAGGCCAATTATTAAAGAATAACAAAAGTAATGCTGCAATCTTATCTCCATCTACATCGGCATCAGTAGATATAACGATTTTACCAAAGTTCAAATCATTTATATTAAATTCTTTACCCCATTTAAGACCAAGAATAGTCACAATATCATTAAATACCTCATTCTTCATAATTTGAATTGGAGTAAGCCCATAGCAATTTGGTGGTACGCCTCTCATGGTATATCCAGCTTGAATATCTGGATTACGTCCTCCTCTAAAACCTGAGCGTGCTGAGTCGCCTTCGAATATCCAAAGTTGCTTATTGTTTTTTATTCTTGAAGAACATGTAATATACTTATCAGGGCGTTGAAGTCCTTTACTTGTTTCTCTATTTATTTTTCTTAAGGCTTTTTCATCTTCTGCTGCCGATTTTTGTTTATACCAATCACGAACTAATTCAATAATTTCTGACTTAATAATCTTATTTAAAAATTTATCATTAACACTCCATTTTAGTTTCTCATCTTTAGAAAACTTATCAATTGGAGTTGTTAAAGTATCTTTTGTTTGTGAGTCATATGCAGGATTTGATACATTAATATTTATGAACACACTATATTTATTATCTACTCCTCTTGTTGTCAAATCCTTAATCTTATCTTTTTTGGATATATAATCTACAATAGCTTGGTTAATTTCATTACGTAATGCACGCATGTGTGTTCCTTTTGAACATTCTGCACCATTGACAAAACCTACATCTACAGAACTATCTGGAAATATCCAAGCGGTACATAAATCATTTTCAAATGGTATCTTATCTGAAATATTCAAAAGATTAGAATAAAGATCAATATACTCATCTAATTTCTTAAATTTCCATTCAATATCTTCTTTACCACAATTAAATATAACTTTTAATCCAGGATTAGCTGCTGCTGCATCAATACATCTTTTATGAATTATATTAATGAAATCATCATCAAAAGTTTTTAAATCAGTATCAAATCTGGAAAAATCTAAAGTAAATCTTGTTTGTGTATAATGAGTTTTCTTACCACATTTATTTACATTACGAGAAACAATTTCTCTCATATTATTTTTCCATTGAACAACAATTTCATTTTTTGTATCAGCAGATTTAACTTCGAAATTTGTAGAAAAAATATTTGCAATTTTTACCCCAATTCCATTTGTTCCAATTACATTCCTGTCTTCGGTATCATCATAATTTGATGAAGTTCTTAATTGACCAAATATAAATTCTGGTATATATACTCCTGCATCTTTATGTTTAACAATAGGAATACCACCATTATCTTTAACAATAATTTCTCCATTGTCTTTATTAATCTTAACACAAAGTTCTGTAAGACCCATATTATCTTTTCTTCTAAATTCATCTGCCGAATTACTAATAACTTCATCTACAACCTTTAACATTGCCGGAATATAATTAACAATTTTCATTTCAAATTTTCCAGTTTTGTTATTATATATAAACCAATCTTTTTCTTCATATTTAGTTGAACCAACATACATTCCACTTCTCATTAATATATGAGAAATTTCATCCATCGATTTATATTTTTCTTCAATTGTCTTTTTTATCATATTGTTTAACCAAATTTTTGCTTATTATATATAATATAGAAAATAAATAAAAATGATTCAACCTAACTAAGATTGAATCATCAATATAATAGTCATTATAATTCCTCCTGTCATTATAAACAATGTTAAAAAAATTAAATAAAATTGTAATATTGTGAATGGATTATATTTATTAAATTGATTAAATTTTCTAATTGTATATCTTTTGAAATATTTTTTGTTATACCATTTTAGATATATATCATAAATATAATTAACTATTTTCATATAACTTACTTAAATCTATTACACAACATCTTGCCCATGTTTTACTATCTTCTTCATCATTGTCATCATTAATAATATCAAAATATTCACATGGGTAATTTTTATTTACAACTTCATAATACCAAATATAATCATCATTATACTCCCATTTTACTTCAATATCACATTCTTTTGCATCACTTTCAACAACCATATTACATGTGGCTTTATGATATGTATTGTCTTCATTAAAATCTTGATAAAAATCTCCTTTTTTAACAAACTTGAAATACTCACAATCATATGCACCAAGTTCATCATCCAACCAACCTCTTACTTCAAAATTATCATCAGAATAAGGGAAACAAACTATCCATTTATTTTGTTTACAAATCTCTTCAATATCAATATTATATGGATTATCTAATTCATTTCCACACATATTATCATTAAGAAGTTTTGCTAAATCTTCAATAGTATTAATCTCACGTGGTTTAATTTCTTTATATACATCTTCAAGTATAGTCTTTTGTATTTCATCTGACCATTCATCCCAACAGTTTTTTATACTATCATAAAAAACTTCTGCTCCATATTTTTCAATATTTTCTTTGATTAAGTTAGTAATTTTCATAATAATTATAATAAATATTTAAATAAAATATAGAATAAATATATATTTGAGTTCAATTCATTTATTATTTATATTTTATATATTTTAGGTTTAAATGTATCATCATTATTAATATAAGCTTCAATATATCATTTAGAGAAACAACACATATCTATATCTTTAAATTTCATATTTTTTATATAATTATCCTTTTCAATAGTATGATTATTAATATTAAAATAACCTGAGTTAAAATCATATTTATACATATGATTACCATCATCTTTATTAAATTTTTTATTAATAAATTCTTCTAATGATTTAGTCATATAATGTTTTATATAACATAAAGTTTCATTATGTTCATTTGACCCATTTTCTTGACTTATATATTCACCAATATCATTAACCGAAATAAATTCATTTTCATAATTTACAATATTATGAAATTTATGATCATTAGCATTATTTATATGTAAACCACCACGCAAAAAAGGTTTATGTAAATTATATATTGGATATTCACTTTTATCATTATTATAATTCATAATTCTTGTAAACCTTTCTTGTACTGGTCTATTTTCATAATAAATTAAATCATTATCATCATAAATTAACCAATTTATAAATATTTGATGAACTTTATCAAATATTTTTCTTGATAAATAATCATTAATATTATTATCTTTAACTAATGTAATAAATTCATCTGGATCAATAAATAAAAACCAATTATAATTAGAAGAATATTTATTATATACAGTTACATAATTTTTTTGTTGAATATTTTTTTCATTATTTCCTCTACAATTAATATATGTGATATAATTTTCATATTTGTTTATAATATTATGAGGATCTTCGCCATTAATATCATTATTATCAATTAAATAAATATGATTAATACCTATTTTTTGATTATATAATATCCATTCATCTAAATATTTATTTTCATTCTTTATTTGAACAATTATTGCAGATGTAGTTTCATTAGTAAAATATTTTATTTGATATTCTTTATTAAACAATTTATATGTTAAGGGTTTATTTAAATCATATATATTTTCACCTAATGGACCTTTAGCATGAATATGATCTTTATATACAATTTCATTACTATAATGAAAACAAAGATCCATATAATCAGAAGATATTATTTGTCTATTTACAAATAATGGGTTAATAATATTTATATATTTTGATAAACAATATGTAAAATAACATTGATCATTATTATCGCAAAAATTAGTAGTTTTTTGAATAATATTTGATATATCGTTTATTAAATTTTTAATATTTTCATTTATTTTATAAATTTGAAATGTTGTTTCTATTAATCCTGTATTATTAATATTAAATTGTTGATTAAACATTTCACGTAAAAATATATCTTTATATTTTTTGTCATGATTACGTAATGATTCCCATTCATTATATTCGTTAATCATATCATTACGTTCAGGATGTAACATTAAACAACAATCATAATTATTATCATCTAAATATTTTACAATATTATATAATGATTTATGTATTTGTATAGAAGCATCTAACCTAATAATATATTTACTATCAGGATTAATATATGTAAATAATTTTTTATATTTAACAATAAATGATTTTTGAATTCCTAATTCATAATCATTTAATTCTTCATCATAAATAAATTTCCAAACGTTTGATTGTAAATCTGTTCTATTTGTTATACATAAATATTCAGCATTAGGATCTATTTCTTCTGGTTCTTTTAATGTATCATAATATCCAAATAAACAAGTAATAATTGAATATTTAATCATAAATTTTTAATAAATTATATTTTTCATAAAATTCTTTTTTTTCATCCCATTTTAAAAATAATGCAATCATATCTTCTATTTTAGTATATGAAATTTCCCAGCCATACATATTAAAATGGTTTGTTTGTTTATTATATTGTTCATCACAATGAAATCCACAATATAATTCACTAAAAATTGATCCAATAAATAATTCTGCACATCTTTTTAATCTTTCATTTTCATTACAAATAAATGGATTAATATCTATATTATTATCTTTAATATATTTATTAATTTTATATGTATTTAACCATTGAAATGATCCTGAGTAAAACCAATTATTTATATTATTATGTCTATAATCTTTAAAATATAAACACCCATAAGAAAAATAATCATTTTTTAAATATTTATTAGTTATTAAATATGTATTTAATTTATATTTAACTTCATCAATCCACTTAAAATTTAAATAATATAACGCAAATATCCATAATTTTAAATTATCTAAATTATTTAAACCATTTTGATTTGATACACCTTTCGTATGACCAAAAAAAGTTATATATTCATCATATTGATCTAATTTATCAATTATATATTTTTTATATATTATTCCTTCTCTATATTCTGGAATATTTTGTTCATAAATAAATGATATATTATTACAATTAGTAATATCTATTAATTTAAACTTAACTCTTTTAACTACATCATCATAAATATTTCCATTATGACATATAATAAATATTATTTTATCAAATATATGAGATATTTGATTTAACATATTGTAATGTAATTCATATACTTCATTATTGCATTCATTATCTGCAATAAAAAAACTATAAATCATTTGTAATTTCATATTGTTAAACTATGTAAATATTCTAAAAAAATATCATGTCTATATGAATGTGATAAATCACTTAAAACATATAAAATATTTTTATAAGGTAATGTTGAATCTTCACACAAAAAATGTGAACATTGTTTATTAAATAAATCATCATCATAAAATCCTGCATATTTGGTTTCAATATTATCACCAACAAAAGCTTCTGCACAATATTTAATTGTTGTATTAAATGAATAATGATCTTTAATATCTTTATAATTTATATTATTTTTTTGAATATATTTCATAAATCTATATGGATATATCCAATGAAATGATCCCGTATATTGCCATTTATACTTTACTAAAGAAGAATCATCATAATTATATATTGTACCAAAAGTTATAATATCTTCATTATAAAACTTTTCATAAATAAAATTAATATTACCTAAATTATAAAAATACATAGCAGTTATCCAATCTACCGTATTCCAATAATATTTATTATTTAATTCATTTGTTACACCTTTAGTATGCATAAATAATATTAATTGGTTTTCATCATATTGATCTAATTTATCTATTACTTCTGTTTTATAAATTATTCCTTCTCTATAAATTGGATTATTTTGAACTATATGAAAATAAATCTTATAATTATTATTTATATATAATAAAATATTTTTCTTTGTTTCATTTATTAATTCCTCATTATTTATATCATCAATTAATAAATAAAAATTAATATCTGAAAAATAATTCTCATTATATTTATTTGTATTTAACATATTATTAAAATTTTTCAAATGATATTTATATAAATCATTAAATTCATTTTTAACATAATACGCATATATAATTTTTAATTTATACATTATTTAAATTAAATAAATTTATCCCAATAATTCCGAAACAATTGCTCTATCCTTAGCGGGTATTTTTGATGCAATTATTTTCATTGAACTTGTTAATGAATATTTTACTTTATTTGATGTTATTCCTTCATTTTCTGCAATCTCATTTATAGACATAGGAAATGGTAAATCAATACCGAATTTTTTCTTAAGTATACGTCTATCTAAAGCATTTAGATTACAAAGTAATTTGTTAATCATTTCTTTAAATATGTTTTGACGTTCCATTTGTTGTATAGATTCATCCTCTACTGCAAATTCATCATTAGCAACTTCAGATATTTGATTATCATGATAACAATCATCTGTATGAGGATTTACTGAATCTAATCTGATTACGTTAATATTACCATTTTCTTTATCTTTTATAGATTTTGGAACTTTTATTATCTTACTATAATTATTTAATTCATTTAATATAATTGCTTTTATCCAGAAGAAAGATATAGAACTAAATGATGCCTTTTTAATGTATTTGTTTGTCCATTCCAAAAAATCATTTTTAGATGCAAATCCTTCTAAAGGAATATTTTTTAATGTTTCATCTAATAACTTAGTATATTTAAAATTTCTTAAAATTAATTCTTTTGCATCTTCATATGAAAATACTTTGTATTCTGATTTTTTAATATCTTCAATAATAGATACTCGTAAATTTGAACGTTCACTATCAAATTTATTAAACGCCATTAATAAACCTAAGTTACCTATTTGTATTAAATCTTCAAAAGGTAAACCTAAGTTTTGATATCTTTTGGCACATTCTATAGCTAACTTTAAATTGTTTTTGATAAATATCTCTCTATTTTCATCACAAAATTCAATATCTTCCGATTCTCCTTGTGGATGTAAAATATATTCTCTTTTTACTTCATTGAAATAAATATCGATATTGTTATCAAATGTTTTTGTTGAAACATATTTTTTTACAAGTTTATGTCTCGTTTGCATCTTTAAATCATTCATGAAAGTATCTGAAAAATGATCTTTTCGTTTTTTCAATAATTCATGACATGTTTCTAAATAAAAATCTACGATTGATTTCTCTGCACAATCTTTAATCATTTTTGAATCATAAACTATTTGATCTAATAATTTATTTCCATTTTCTTCTTCAATATGATTTGATTGTATGTAATTTTCAATTTTGTTTAATGATGTTTGACTTAGTTTAAATTTTCTACCCACTTTATATTCCATTATTTTTTTATTGGAATTCTGGGTAATAATAAAATATAGAAACTAATTTTAACAAATTTTAATTTTATTTAATATTTTTTATTCGTAAATTTCACAAGTTATAGGTAATGGATCTAAATATTTTATCATAAGTGGTTTAACTTGATTTTCCCAATCTAATCTACCATTTGTACAACCAAGCTTAGGCCACGCAATAGAAGTTATTTTCCAATATTTATAATTTTCAACAAATTCTTTCAACCCACGTTCAATCCATTCTAATTTTGATGGGTATTGCCAATGTTCTTTAGTTGCAAAACATAATATCTTTTTTTCTTTAAATAAGTCTATATAAGTATATAACCAAAGATCTCCACCATGTTCAAGACATCTATATTGACCAGGTTTACAAATTTTCTTATATTCTTCAAACATTTTGGGATATCTTTGTTTAAATTGTAAAGCAATACCCTTTCCCATAACACCAACACAATTTACTGTATTGACTAAAGTCTTACATTTGGAGTTAAATATATCTCCTGTTTTCCAAATAATCATAAATATTTTACTAATTCATTATTTTTTTCTATAAACCCACATTTAACATATTTTTCCTTTAATTTGTCATGTAATGGAAATGTATGTATTTCATTAGGTTTATATGTTTTCTCTACATAGCTCAATACACTATCAAAAACATTACTAACATTATTATTGTGTATTTTTTCTAATATAACTAATTCAATATTGTTATCTTCCAAAAAATGTAATAATTGTAATGCAACTATATCATTATTATATATTACAGATATCCATTGATATTTTGTATAATCGTCATTAACATATATATTATCTGATAAATCTTTATTATTTTTAAATTCACATATTAAATTACCTTGATATTCGAATATTTCATCTTCCATATGTGATTTTAATATAGGAAATTTTGTTGTACGAAATACATTATATACAACATCATTTATATCAATATTTTTAAATTTAAATTTACTTACCATTTATTTTATATTTTTAATAATATTAAATATAGTATTTTAAAACTATTTTTTATAATATTATTATTTTTAAATAAATATATAACAAATAAATATAAATAATTTAAGTCATGCCTATAAAACAAATTTCCCAGATTAAATTGGGAGGTGAACTTTATCAAATAAAAGATACTACTTATGCACAAGCTACAAGTGATGTTTTAGGTCTTATTAAAATTGGATATACTCCTGCAGAAAATTCACAAAAATATGCAGTGGAATTAAATAATGATGGTCAAGCATTTGTTAATGTACCATGGGATAGTGGTGTTGATACCAAATATAAAACTACTCTTAATGGTACACTTTATGGGGATGCAAATGGTATAGATTTAGGTACATGGTTTGCCCCAACAACTGCAGGTACAGCTGGTCAAATATTGTCTAGTGCAAATGGTGCTCCTACATGGATTGATTTCCCAGCAGCTGGTGCAACTTTAGGTGGTATTAAGAATGGATATATATCTACTAGTTCTAATAATTTTGCTGTTAATGTTGTAACAGAAGATCAATATATTGGTACTGCATATGTTTCTATACCAGAAGGTGCAAAAAATAATATTGTTTCTGCTTCAACAAATCCAATGATTTGGAGTGGTGCAGTATTAAAATCATGGATGGATGACATACTTGGTGTTGACGCAGCAGCAGTATCTGAATTAGTTAATATACTTAGTGATAATAAGACATCAACAGGTATATTAAAAGCTATTGCAGAAAAAGCTAATGCAGCAGATATTATTACTTATGCTGCTGGCGGTGGATTAACAGAAAATACATCAGGAACAACTACTACATTTAGTGTTTTAAATGGATATGTACATGCTACTGATAGTAATAACTTTAAAATTGATTATACTAGTGATGGATTATATGCAATAGTAACTGATGCATCTACAACAAGTAAAGGTCTTTTAAGTAAAGAAGATAAAACAAAAATCGATACTGGATTGGTTGGTAGATATACAGCACAAGGTGAAATATTAGAAATCACATGGGGTGCGGTTCCAAGTGTTCAAACACCAGAAGAACAAACTGGAAACTAAATTGATAACAAATAATGTTAATATAAAATGGGAAAGTTCGAACTTTCCCATTTTTATTTTGTATAATTATCAGATAAAGATTCCAATTGTTTATTACAATTATCTACTATTGTTTGTGCATATTTTTTTATCATAGATATATTAAAGAAATCCTTTTCATATTGTCCGGTATTATGATATTCAGTTGACATCATTCTATCATTTATTCCTGATTCAATATCAGAAATACATTTATTAATCAATTCTATTTTTGGAGTAATTCCTCTAATAATAAAATCATCTACACAATTACCTTCTTTATTATAATTTATTAAATATTTATTAACAAACAAATAATATGTTTGCCCGGCTTTTCTAATTTTAATAGTTAACTCATTATTATCATAACATATAAGTGCTATATAATTAAGATACGTGGTATTATCATCTATATAATAATTATCAATTTTACATAATGTTTTTATTAAATTATCTAAAGAGAATGAATTAGTTTTATTTAAATATTTAATAGAAAGTTTTATACTATCCCAAATATTTAAATATGAATTTTCACTATTATCTACATAACACACATCTGGATAAATATTATTTTCTAAATCTTTAAATCTTATTTTTATTTTCATATCTCCAAGGTTTCATAAATTTCTTCCTCTGTTAAATTGACTAATAACTTACAATGTAATTTTATAATATTTTTATCATAAAACTTATAATCTATTCCTTCATCAGTTTGCTTATTTATATCATATTTAATGGTTATATGTGATAAATCAATATTTCTATATATAGATTTGTCATTATCATCTATACCTGGGAAAAAATATAAATGAACATAATTATCATCATCTCTATATGCAGTAACAAATCCTGGTATCATTTTTTATATAAAATAGAAATTGGGTAAGAATAAATTCTTACCCAATTCAATATAATTATTTTATGTTTTATCTATAAATTATTTTTTAACCATTCTATTACCAGAAATTTTTAACTCAGTACCAGGAACGAATTCAATATTAGTTAATTTTAATTTTGGACCTGAACCATCAATTTCATATTCACATAATACAAATATTAATTCATCTTTATGTTCTACTTGTGCTTTAGTTAATTTTGTATTAGAATATTTCTTACCTTTTTGGAATGATTTTATTTCAAATTTATCTCCACGAATTGTAAAATCATACCAAGCTTCACCATCTTCATAAATTTTTGGTGATTCATATTCATCATCACCATATTTATTACCATTTTTATCAGGTTCATTAAGTTCACCTGGTCTCCACATTTTCATTTGAATAACATATTTTATCCATCCTTCAATAATATAACCCGCGCATTTTGCTAAAACCTTTTCATTTAATGGATTAATTTTACCATCTTCAGCGCTCTTTAATAATCCTGAAGCCATTCTATCAAAATCTTCTTGACTATTATTAAATGCTTCACATATATTATATGTTAAAATATCTTTTAAATTTTTCATATTAATTTATTTTAAAAATTTATTTAAGGTTCTGTATTAGTTTCAACATCTACTTGTGATTGTGCTATTTCAACATCAACATCGTCAATGTCATTATCATTATCTAAATCAAACTTCTTATTTTCTTCAGTAACTTCTTCTCCTTTATGTGATTCTACTTCTTCAGGTGTTATTGTATTAACAACTGGAGTTTCAGGAGTTTCAGGTGTTTCTGGAGTCTCTGGATTTACTGGGGTCTCTGGATTTACTGGAATCTCTGGATTTACTGGGGTCTCTGGAGTTTCAGGAGTCTCTGGAGTTTCTACAGAATCTGATTCAACAACCATTTTTGAACCACCAGGAATATGATTATATAAATATTCTGGAGCTTTTTCGCTTACTATATCATATCCTTCTTTATCAAATGTTGTACCTACCATAGCATTATATAATTCATATGCTTCTTTACCTTCAAGTACATCTGCATGAATTGAATTACCTGCTATAGCTGCAATCTTTGATTCTAATTGTTCTTTTGTTATAGCCATTTTTATTATATTCGAATATATTTTTGTTAATTAATAATAATATATTTTTAATAATGTTTAAAATAAACTTAGTTGTTGGGCAGTGCCAGATGTCATCAAAGGAATATCCATAACAGCTAAGAATCTATTTATTGGATCTATTACTGTTTTCTGCCATTGAACTATTTTATTTATTTTAGGTGCCCAAGAAGGACATTCACCTGCCGGAAATCCAAAATATCCTGTTTTTGTTCCTTCACCAATATTATAATATTTTATTTTACCAGAATAAAATTTCTTATTATCTTCACCATTTTTATGTGCAAGATAATTAAATCTTGCAACTGATTGTACAGATACCGGACACCCTTTTTCTAATATAAGTTGATCGGTATCATCTTTTACATATTTCTTATATGCTCCTACACCTACTGATTGGGATATATCATCTATATATGCATTATAGAATTGTTTTCTATATTCATTTAGTTTATTTATAAATGTCATTATATATTCATCCTTTGTTTCAACATGATAATCAAACATTAATGATCTCATTAAATCATTCAATATAGTCTTACAAAGTTTAGGTGTTGTTGACTTAATAATCTCAATACCTGTACCTGATATTTTTGGTGTATCATAAAATTTTCCTTTGACATATGCATATCCCTTAAGATACTTTTTCTTCTTAATACAAATTTGTGCATATGAAATTGTTTCCAATTCAAATTCATGTACATTTTTACCATGTCTTGGATTATATATTTCTTCACACCATTTGTTATTTAACTTATCTTGGAACTTCTTACAATAATTCAATACCCAATCAACCTTCTTACGTGGAGTATCGTACTTCTGTTGATATTCTTGAGTCATACACTTAAAGAAATTACCGAATGTTGTATAAACAGAATCAGTATCAGAATACACAGATACAGGAGTTGTTCTATACCAATCATGTTTACTTTCATCAAGTTCAAATCCAAATTCTTGCCACAAATCCTTACGAGTCCAAATACCTTCATGGAACCATTCTTCAAGATTATGCCACATTGTCTTTGTAAGATGACGACATTCACCTGTAATGTCAGCAGCCAATGATGCATTAAAGAAGAAAAAGAATCTATTAGCACATGCACCATACAGACCATTCATCAATACTTTATGTGCTAACTCAAGAAGACTATATTCATGACGTAAATCATCTACTTCAACTCTAAATTTCTTGAGTTCTTCAGGTGTCATTGCATAAAGACTGTCTTGTGTTTTGTTAAACTTTTCTTTAATCAAATCCAAAACATCCTGATGTATGTCTATATGATTATTTGAATTATTTAGAATGTTATCAATTTCTACAATTAATTCAGATTCAATTCTTTGTCCTGTATATTTATATTTATCTCGTAATACTTTAAGATTTGCCTGAATACGACGGAATGCATAATCTTTATCATTTTTATATACATTACCCATTACAGTAACGAAATAATTTGGATCTTTTCTAAATTCTTCAAGTTCTGTTTCAGACCATTTCATAGTTGTATATCTACCAAAACTATCTGGACCAACTTTCTTTTCATAAAAGTTTTCAAATGAAAGATTACATGATCTTACTTGTGAAGGATAAAGTGATGCAAAATCAAAACATACATCATATTCATATCTGCCTGGAACACATCCACAAAATGCTCCTTTATATGCAATGGTTTTTCTTTCAATAGAATCATAATCCCATACAACCTTTTGTCCTTGTTTATAAAATTCTTCAAATACATTAGCTGTTCCTAAAGCAACCTGTCCAAATGCTGCTTGTAAAGGTACTAATGTTACTGATGATACTGCACATGGAGATTCTATTGATTTAAGTTTATAATGTATTAACTCTCCAATACATGAGTCAATGGCGTTATAGAAATAGTACCATTCAGGATCTCTTTCATATAATTGTTGTAATGAACCTTCATATTTAATTTTATGAGCCTTTACTGCTTCATTACCAACCCAATCAAGAGAGTATGATTCATAAGTTAATATATGATCATATTGTTTTACGATTTCCATATAGTCAAGAATAATTGAATGACATGGACCAGGTACTTTTACTTTTGTACCGTCCATTTCTTCCCAACTATACATTTTTATTTCATTTGTTGGAGATGATTTACGTATCATATTGTATGCAACACCTCTTCCAAATAATTTCATTATACGATTAACCAAATAACGATAGTCGAAATTATATGAGTTCCATCCTGCCAAACATGGAATTTTAGGAATAATAATTGTGAAGAAATGTTTTAATAATTCTTCCTCAGATGAAAAATATTGATATAACACTTTAGGTGTTTTATCTCCTATTATATTCTTTGCAAATTCATTTTGATTAATCCAATTCAAATAACGATCTCTAAATCTTTGAATTTGTTCACTATTTAAATTATGTAATCCATAAACAATACAACTTAAATCTGGACCAACCAACGATATTGCAGTTACCTTTTGTTCTACCTTTTCTGGATCTGGAAATTCATCAGATACTTCAGTTTCGATATCAAAAAAATAAAGTTTAGGAAAATATTGAGCATGCATAACTTCATTAAGATCTTTTGGAAGTTCATACATAAACTCTAATATGTCAAATTCATTAGGGGTATAATCAATGGTATCTTTAAAAATCTTCCTACATCTTCTACCATTCCATGTAGGATATTCACCTAAATCATCATATTCATAAGTTTTAATATGATGCAAATATTTTTGATAAAATTGTCTATTTCCTTGTTTATCAATATATGAAATAGTTAGTTTTTGTTCCTTTTTGTTCCATGTTCTGTCTAATATCATAAAAATTATTAAATATATTTGTAAATCTGCATAATACAGATATCTTCAAAGAAGATTTTATTAAATGTGTTATTCGCACAATAAGTTTCAATTATTTGTTTTAAACTGTCCCAGATGTTCATTGGATGCACACCGTGAACATATAATTATATTTTAATATAAATCTATAATTATTAAAAAATCATATCTGGAAAGACTGTTTGATTGCCGTTCATTTCAATCCATTCTCCTTCCATTTTATTTTTTGCATAATCATTTACTGGTGATTTCTTACGTTCTGTATAATTTGATTTTTCTTTATCACTTAATGTATTGGTTCCACCTTCAATTTGAACAGTTTTATCAACTTTATGTTCATTAAGCTTTCTATTCCACTTTTCACTAAATTCCTTAAATATTTCTAATAATTCATTAAAATCTTCATTTAATTCTGAAGTTAATATAGTATCTGCATCTGTTATTTGATTATAACATTTATTAACCTTTAATCCAGGTAAAATTTCTTTTCCATTTATAGAAGCATCCAATAATGCAAATTGCGTATGGTCATCTAATTTATTAAATTCTACTTCCAAATAAAATGGTGTGTGTTCTTTATACCAATTGTTATTCATATCACTGTTGTTGTAAAATAATTTTTAATGTAATCCATTATATCTTTATAAATTAAATTTCTAATGTCTTTATTATTTGGTTCAAACAAATAATTTTCTAATATTTTGTATATATCATTAGAAATTTTATTTATATATATTTCATTCATATTTTATTTAAGATATCTTTATTTTAAAAAATAGAAAAAAATGGAAGCAGTTTTCAACTGCTTCCATTTACAAATATATATAAATATAAAATCAAATATCTTCTTCAATATTTATATGTTTTATTTTGTCACTATATTCAGTATCACCTTCAGAAAATATAAGAGGAACATAATTATAATGACCAGGAGTATCTTCTGTGTATAGTACAAAGTCAAGCAAATCGTAATCATCTTTACCATCACAGAAAAATTTAATCATATTCTCCGAAAGCATTTCAAAATCATTATCAAAATCATCTTCCATAATAATAGTGTAAATTTTACCACCCATATCATTGTAACGAGAAGAAATATCCTGAATCTTAACACTAACCAAATTAGGCATTGGGTAGTGATTACACTTCATAAAATCTTCTGGGTTACCATGTTCCCATTTCATAAAAACTCGCTTAAAATCCTGAGGACCAATATTTATTAAATTACGAAATTCTCTAACTGTAATCATATCTAATTAATCTCTTAAATAACTTAAAATAGTATCTAACTCTTCAGTTGTGGATATTGTCATATGTGAATCAATTTCTCTATAATCACCTCGTGGAGACTGTCCCCAAAACCATACATCCATAACATATTCTTTCTTTTCGTCAGTAATGTCCTTAATGAGATCACTTGTAACAACCAATATAATTGCTCTGGTTATATCCTTATCCCACTTAGTATACTGAGTACGATAACCATGTTCCTTTGTCCAACTTGGTGAAAATCCAAGACTCTCTAAATAAGATTCACTCAAACGTGTCATAATTTTAATATTTTATTATTTACATATATAATGCAATTTCTTTGTTTAAACAAATCATTGCATAATGATTTTGTTTTACAAATATAATATAGTAATTTTTTATATATTATTCAAAAAATAATTAAATAAAAATGACAGGATTAATCCTGTCATAATTATTATAAGTTAATAAAATGTGAAGGTTTTAAAAATTTTGATCCATCATCTCCTTTTTCCCCAATAAGATATCCAGATGTATCATTCATATCTTCACCTTTTATTTTTTGATTTTTTATATCATCTTCTCCATCTCTTGACTTATCTCCTTCCAATTCTGTTTGTGTTTGTTCAATTCTTTGTTCGTTATTTCCTGAATTGTTTTCTCCATCCTTTTTAATAGTTGTTGATGTGATATCTTCTGAAGTTCTATTTTTGGTTGTGGTTTCAATTCCATCTGTTTCCACATTCCGTTTTCCATCATTATTGGATTTATTTTTTTCTTCATTAAATTGGAGTTTTTCATTTTTTAATTGTTCTAATTCTTTTTTTAAATTGTCAATCTCTGCATCTTTCTTATTAATTGTTGTGTTTAAATTATCTATTTCTTCTTGTTCATTATCATCATCTAATTCTTCTCCAACTTCTTCTCCTTCTAATGAATTATCTTGTTCATCTTTATCACCATACACATTTAAAAATTCTTCTTTATCTTTAATTTCTATTGGTGGATTATTTGGACCTTTATTAGAATTTATTTCCGTAAGTTTAATTGATTTATTTGATTCTTCAGATTGATCTGTTAAATAATTAGTAATCATTGAAGTTAAAAGTAATGCAGCAACAGGAAGTATTGCGCCTACAAGATATACAATAATTACATTTGCCTGGGCATCCGGTAAATCTGTCCAAATAAATATAGGTTCTTTAAAGTACCTAAGATTTTCAACTGAATTATTTATAATGTATTTATATGAACTATATACATTACCAATTACCTGTACTAATGTAAACATAGTCATAAGTACCCAAGGCATTATTCTATTTCTATCTTTAGCAGAAGTTAACAAACTAAACAATACTGCTGCCTGACCAACCTCGAATGCAAACGCTAATATAATTGACATCCATGAGTTATTTGCTAATCCAAAAAATGCACAGGCATGCCAAAATGAACTAAATGCAACAATTAAATACAAAATTGCAAAAAGCCCTATATAAATCGTGTGTTTTGTAAATTTCATTATTTTTTTATTATCTATAATTTTGTTATATCATATAATTACATATATATTGAGTGTTATTTAAGTATTTATAATCTGGAATATCTGTGAAATATTTATATTCGCCACTATGTGTATAATTTTCTCCATGATAAAAGTATTCTAAATATTCTGAATCTAATATTTGCATACTATAAAAAATATATTGATAATTATCATTATTAAAAAATTTATTTACAAATATTATTGAATAATATATTTGATCTATTCTTTGATTAAAATTAAAATTATTCATTAATTCACTTAATACATATTTGTCAAGTTGTTTATTCGTTTCATTATTTTTTACAATCATAAATGTTGTCATTATCATTCCTTTGGAATTATAATCATAATTATTTTTTTCACAATATTGTAAAAATTGTTCCTTTTGAATTGGATTTAAATGTCGTGTATTAATCCATTCATCATATTCATCTAAATAATTATCTCTCCATGGATGAAGTAAATATGCACAATTATATGAAGAATACGAATTAAATTGTAATATAAATTTATTAATAGATTTTTTTATATGAACTGATGCATCAATTTTTACACAAATATCAGTAGATATATAATCTAGTACAGTATAACGTGCTATCAATGTTTTTTGCCAACTATTATATTGATTAATATTTGGATAATTTAGTTTTTTAAATTGCCAAACATTTGATTTCAAATCATCTCTATCAGTTAAACATATATATTCTGCATTTTCATCTATTTCATCTGGATCTTTTAATATATCATAATCACCAAATAAATATGTTACAACACTATATAATTTTTTCTTATATGTTATAAAGTCATCCCAAAAATATGAATGTGTTACTTTATTATATGCATGACATCCAAAAGGTAATTTATGATTTGTTACTAAATATAATATATGGGGATTTGTTTCATAAGAAAATTTTGCACATTCATAAAATGAAGGCATATTAATATTAATATTAATTCCATAAAATGATAAAGTAGAAATTATGCGATCTTCACCATAATCAACATTTTTATCATTAATTAACTTATTACATACATCTTTGTATTTTAAACATAAATTTCTCCAAAATGATATTTTGCGAAGCGAAAACCCCCCATTAGCACTAGTATTACTAAAATAATTTAAATAATTTTTTTCTTCACAACATACAAAATGTGGTGCACCAATATAATCATAATTTTTATTACACCAATATTCTAATTCATCCCTAAACACCCAACAATCTGGTTGATAAATTAACATAAATTCATATGATTCAAAATATTCATAAAATCCATAATTTAACATTAAAGAATTATAACCTTTAGGATAATCAATAAAATACGAATCCCAAAAATAATATTGTTTGGTAAAATTAAAATTATTAAAATAATATGTTCTATCTAATGATATTGGACCAACTGCAACAATATCATATTTTTCAATTGGTAATATTTTAAATAATTGTTTTATTGAATTATATTCATCAAAATTAAATTCTTGTTTATATATTGGTACTATTATTACACATTTATTTCTATTCATAAATATATAAATGAATTTAAATTAAAATAGTTAAATTAAAGGGAGAATTTAATTTCTCCCTGTGTATTATTTTCTAATTATATTTACTTTTATTTTATTTTTTAATATACTATCATATTTATCATCTGTATGTTTTTTAATATATTCTTTAATATCTTCATCAGTAACATTATTTAAATCATTTAATTCCCCATCGATTTCCCATACCGTTAATCCATATTTTTCTTTATCTTTAAATGATTTAACATATTCCGAATAACAATTTTTTATTTCTCTAATATTTAAAACATACATATAAAATTTAATTCCATAATCTCCTCTAATAGTTAATTGTCTATCTTTATATGTTTCATGTAAGCATTTACTTAAATAATCATCTGATTGTATATCATTTAATATTAATTCCATTAACACATATACATCATCATTAAGATTTTGTAATGTTAATTTTTCTAAAATTATATTTTTTAAATTTTTCATTTTAATTTAAAATATGTATTTAAATTTTTATTGGTTCATTAAGTTTAAAATTTTCTAAATCTTGTTTAATATCATAAAATTCTCCACCCATACCAGATGGTGAACTATTATTTACTTCTATTTCAACAGATCTTAATGTACCTATAGGATTTCCATCTCTCCATCCACAATCCCATTCAAAACAAAGTTTACCACTTAATTTACTTGGTAATTGTATGTTGATTTTTTCTGGTAAATCTTTATTGTCTTTTACAACAGCTTTAATTATGTTTTTAATATTCTTATCAATCCATTGATTAATCCAACCAAAATATTTAGATAAAAATTCTTCTTTATAATATTTTGGGTTAACTGGTTTAATATATTTTTTAGGACATTTTAATTCATGTCCTGGAAATTCAATTACATCAGTCCAATAATTAAATTTAACTGATTCTATTATAAAATCTTTTATGTTTTTCATTTATGATTATTTTTCACATCTTTTTACTTTTTCTAAATCATTACCTTTAAGAATCGTAGCCCATTTAGGTGCATTTTCTGGATCTTCACTATCGCGTACAATAGTTCCCCAATAACTATCTTTACCGTGCCAAGCTACACATGCTTCAGGTTCTGAGAAATTTCCTTTAGTATTATCATTAACTTCCCAATATTCAGCGTTAGAAATAGGTTCTTCCTTAATATCGGCTTCCCAGTTATTAGAATATTTCATGTCATTTCCAACACCCTTTACATAAAATCTAATAATATATTTTGGTTGTTTTGCTTCTGTTATCTTTTGTATAATATTTTTCATTTTTCTATTAATATATTTTCTCATTAATTTCTTTTAATAAATCTTCTATGCAATCCATGCATCTCTTATTGAATTTTTGATTATCTGACTTATATTGTTCCATACCTGTTTTTACACCTTTAATGAACCAACTAAGTATATTACCACAATATTCAGGACCCCATTCTTTTAACCAAGATCTACCATAATTTTCTATTTCATTAGATTTGATTTTAGATTCATTTATCTTTAATTTAATATCTTTCATTTATATTTAATTATAATTAATTTATTTATATACAATTTTCTTCTATTATTGTTTCCTCTTTAATAGCTAATTGTAACATTTTAAGTTTTTGTGTTTCTCCAATAAAATAAATTCCTGAATGAGGATCCCATCCTATTTTAGTTCCTCCAATATCTTTAATTTTTTTACCTTTATCCGATATTGTCCAAGTATCTGCATTTTCATTTTTTAAATATAATGCAGATAATGCTTCTGTATTTTCATTGATTTTTGTTGTAATATCTTTCATAATTATAAGTTATTTAATTTTTATTTTTAAAAGCATCTGGATATTTTTCCATTGCTTCTTTTGCTTCTGATGTTAAATTATTTAAGTCAATTGGAATAAATCTTAAATTTTTAGCAGATTTAATTATTTTTTTAGAAGCTTGAGATCTTTTATCCATATCATCAGCATAATATTGTGCCATTTCCATTTTTGGGAATTTTGCACAAATAAATGCATTTTCTGTATCTAATACTACACAGGTAAAATTATCTTTTTTTGTTTCTAATATATATTCTTTAATATTTTTCATAATTTATCTCTATATTTTTTATTTTGTAACGGATTTCATAAATTTATCATCTTTAAGTTTGTTCATTGCAGAACCTTCTTTATCTGGATAAGCAGAAGATTTATCATCAACGTCTGTACCACCTTTAAATACTTGAGGCATATCATCTCTTGAAGGTGCCGATTCGAATGGATAGTTATTTGCTTTTATATCTAAAAGTCTTTCTGTAATATAATTGATTATATCTTTTTTTATTTGCTTTGATAATTTTTTTGAAGATAACTTAGGAATATATTTACAATAAACATCTATTAAAGAATCATCAAAAGTATCTTCAAGATATTTTCTAATTTTCTTTTCATCAAAATTTTTATCAAAGAAATTAGGACCATCTACTTTATTTGATGGGAGCTTACCATTATTATTGTTATTATCTGCTTTAACGGAAGCAATTGTACCTTGAACTGCCTTAAGCATTTGAATTGGAGAAATATCACCATCATAATTGAATGATAATATTTTCCCATTTGGATTTAATGTTATTGCTTGTAACCAAGTATGATGACCATCAATAACATAATTTTGTCTAAAAGTGACAATTGGTTTATTTATTTCAATAGGATCACTAAATGTTTTCTTTAATGATTCTTCGTTAACTAAAGCATGTTTTAATGATTTGTCTAAGTCAATTTCTTTTTGAGTTGGCATTAATTGTGATACTGGTATATTCTTTACAGAAAATGTTAATTTAGTATCTCCTAACACTCCCCCAAAACCATCCTCAAGCAGAGTTTTTGCTTTAGGATCTTCTAACATCTTATTAAGTGTATCTACATAATCTTCATAATTTTTATGTTTCAACCACTTCTCAAGCTCTTTACGACGTTGCTTATTAGAAGTAGTTGAAACTTCTCGAGATTCAAATATGTAATTATTTAATGATTTCATTTATGTAAATTATGATAATGTTTCATTATAATACTTACAAACCTTTTCTGCTTCTTTAACATTTTTAAATACTGCAACCTTTGGATTGTTTTTATCTTTATCTTCAATATTTATAAATGCATTCCATGCTAAAATATCTCTATCATCATCAGGATTTACAAATACAACATCATCATTATGTTTTTTAACAATTACATTATATGGATATGCATCACCATCTTCATCTATCCAACCCAAAATGATGTTATCACCATCCTTTAAATCTAATATATTAACATAATATTTATTTATATCAACTTTAGTTTCATTAATATAATCTTTAATTGATTTCATATATAAAATAATAATTTATTAAAAATAATATTTATTAATGTTAAAAAAATAGAAGATTGTTTCTTAGAAACAATCTTCTTTATGTTATTTTCTATATTCTAATGAGTCTTCGTCAAATTGTATTTCAATTGGATATTCATTTTCATTATTTGATTCTGATGCTTTAAATATATCAATCAATTTTTCTTGTACATTTTCTTCGGTAACATCTATCATATCAAACCTATCAAATTCAATAATATATACCAAATTTTTAATTTTAAAATAGTCAAGTTTTACGTCATCATTAGTTTTCTTTACATCATATTTCGAATCCCATTCAATATATTCTTTAGGTTCTATGTCAATATGTTCAAATGTATCATATTCAAAATGTACGTCAACAATGTTTTCAAAATTACTTCCAAAGAATTTTTCCGAATAATCTTGTCCGGATGGCAATTGATTTAACCATCTGTCATCCATATATTGTTGTATATCTGATTCTTGAAATGTTTCAGGAGCCTGTAATATAATTTCTTCAGGTTGAACTATATATGTTGCAATAACAGAGTTCAATCTGTAATTTTCAACAGCTTCTTTAATATATGTTTTAAATGATTTCATAATAAACTATACAGATATTTTTTCTATATTTGTCATCAAATCATATGCAAACAATAATACATCTTCCAAAATTTCATCACAATATTTTTTATATTTTATATTATTTTTTAATATTTCAGATAATGTATTTTCAAATTCACTATAATCTGATAATTCCCCTCTATCAATTGCATCATTCAAATTATCTGGATCATCAAATTGACCTATTTCATTCATTATACTATCTGGAGTGATTTTACATTTTTTAAGTGCTTCACCAGATAATTTTATGATGTCATTTTGACTAATATATTTATTATTCCAAAAGTTATTGGTTTTTTCTACAATATATGTATCAATATTTTTCATTATTCTTCTATTGATATATTCTCTTTAATATTAATATAATAAGGACCTTCATGCATATTACGTTCAATATCATTTTGACATTCCTTCATAAGTTCATATACATTAGTCAATAATTGTTTAACTTGTTTATTAGTTAAAATAAAGTTAACAACCTTATTACAGAAATATGTAATTTGTGAAGGCGCACATTTATATTTCTTTGCTAAATCTTTATTAGATATCTTTTTATGATCATTAAGTCCTCTAGCAGCATAAAATATATTCATAGTTTTCTTATCGAAATTTTTCTCAATAAGTTCAAATGCTTTATCCCAAGATTTTTTGATATCTTCTTGATCCAAGTTTGCAGAAGCATCATCAACTTGACCCATAAAGTCAAATAATGATTTATTACCATCTTCACCATTCTTAACTGTCTTATCACCTGATATAGAATAGTTTCTTGTATTCTTTCCTGTTTCTGCCTTTTCTTTTCTTTGTTGAGATACTGGAATCTTCACCAAGTGTGACAATTCCTTAATTCCATCAAGAATAAAATTTCGAATAATCCATGCAGCATATTGACCAAATGTCAATTTAGTAACATCTTGATCATTACCATCTACATCCTTTTTAACTCTTTTAGGGGCACCATATTGTTGCATTGCGTAATGTAAACCTTTATTACCCTCTTGCACCAAATCATCAAATCCCATATTTGATTTACCATCAAATTGGTGAGCAATTTTCATTACAAGTGGTTGATATTGTTTAGCTGCATTATTACGACCTTGTTCAGTATCAAGAGAAAGAATAAAATATTCAGCAGGTCTTTCCTTATTTAATATATGTTTAAATTCTTCTTCTGTAAAGAATACTGGAATTTCACGATATCTTCCAGATTTTACGACAGCATATATGTTATCCCATAAATCTTTATTTGATGCATTGGCTCTACCTTTATTATAAAAACCGGCTAATACATTATCTTCATCTGATTCCAATTCTGTAAGATAGGTGTTATTATGATCTATTAAATATTGAATAACATATTTTGTATTAGGAGATAATACTTTGTCTGCTAACTTTAAGTATTTTTCTAAATCACTAGAACTAATATAATTTATTGTTTTGTCACCTACATTAATTTTATTAATTTTTGACTGTGCTTCAACAATTGTTGTTAAATTTTTCATAAAAAATCTATTTAATTAAATATTTAATTTGTTATTATTTAAGTTCAACTTTGCAAAATTATTAATAATAATAGAATTAAATTGAAAAAATTCAATCATTAATTTCTATTTTAACATTAATTAAACTTTTATTAAAAATAATTTATTTTAGATAATGAATATAATTAAAACCGTATGTTCATGGACATTAACCTATAAATTTTTTAATTTATTTTATTCTTTATATGTTTATATTAAAGATTTAAATTATATAGGAGAAACATTTTATTCTGAAGCATTTAAAAGAGTGTTAAAAGAATATATAAATGTTGATATTGAAAAGGATTGGATAGGTCGTTTATATGGTGTTATCAATCCATTAATTGATATGAATGGAAAATTTAACATTAATAATATGATTATAGTGTTAGATGAAGATAATACAAACAATAATGATCAAGTTCAATATTTTGTACATAAACAACTATCGCTAATTTCAGAATTATTTAAAATAGAAAAATTATATGATTATATAAATTTATCATTTGAACAAGTTGGTCCTGAAAATTCAGATAATTATTTATTAATATTTGATATAATATCTCGAAAAGTTTTGGCTAATAATTTCAAGAAATTTATAATACAATTGTTAATTTATGTTATAATTTTTCTATCTTTAATTATGTTTGTATTATAAACAAACTTTAAAAATATATTTTTATAATTAAAATGATTAATCCAGAAGAAAAACAAAAGCAATTGCAAGAATTTGATGCTTCTTTGGAAGGAAAAACACTTGATGAATTAAAGGCTATTGAACAAGACATTATTAAAGAAGCCGAAGATTTGGATAAAGAAGTATCTGAAACAGAATTTAAATTACCTAAAAAGAATTATGCAACAGTAGCTAAGGCTATACATACACTTCTTGAGAAAAAGACAGTACAATGGCAATTTACTCTTGGAATGATTGCATTATATGATTTTTGGGATGAAAAGAAAAATCCAGGTAAAGTTAAGTATCCTGTGTTAGACAGTACTTTACGTACTCTTGGGGAAGCTTCATTTACTGGTTATGAAGAGTGGGCTGCCGTAGTAGCTATTAATAAGTATTTTGAAGATATTCGTGAAGAATATATCAATATAACTGAAAAGGTTTATGACGTAGCATCTAAACACAATGCAGTAATTGATAGAATTCAAAAGGCAACTCCAATTGGTGAAGTTAAACAACAATAATTAAGCTATTTAAGTTTATTTATATTTAATTTGTTATTAAAGTGTAACTCATATGTGGTTACACTTTTTTATTTTTAATAAATGGCTAAAAAGAAAAAAATATTATTAAAACCCAAATCTGACATAGGAATGAATAGAGAATTACCTATGTGTTATAATTGTATGTGGAGGCATAAAGATACTGGTTGGTGTCCAATGTATGATGAATTTTATGATTATAATCACATATGTCCAACCAAAAAAATATTCAGATACAATTTTGAATTAATGGAATTAGGTTATAAGAATTTACATATTTAAATGGGATTAAATGTTGCGATAGTTGGTTCAAGAGATATAAATAATTTAGAATTATTAGAAAATATATGGAAAGAATTGAAACTTCCATATAATGATGTATGTATTATATCTGGAGGAGCTGTTGGTGTAGATACTAATGGAGAAGAATTTGCACATAAATATGATATATTAACTCATATATTTAAACCTAATTGGGATAGATATGGTAAACGCGCAGGATTTAAACGTAATGAAGATATTATTAAAAATTGTGATATATGTATAGCAATTTGGGATGGTAAATCTCCAGGTACAAAACATTCTATGGATTTATGTAAAGCTTATTTTAAAAGATTATATGTTTGGAATAATTCACCAGGACAAAAACGATTATATACATATAAATACGAAAACACTCAATTAGAATTGTTTTAAGAGTTGAACTTAGGTTCAACTCTTTTCTATTTTATTAAAAATATATTAAAAATAGTATGTATTTTCAAGGACCATTCTTGTTATTGAATGAAAAAAATGGACATTATTTTGAAATTGATAAAATAAATATAACTACAGAATTTGATCAAGTATGTAAAATAGACTTTTATTTATGTCAAAATCATAATAATGAACATGAATTAAATGATATGTTTTATAAAGATAAATTATTTGAATCTATTGATGGTGGACAAGGTTTTTCTAAAAGTTTTTTGGCTGATTATATATTATATGAATTAATTAAAGTGGATAAAAAAACTTATAGAAAGAAAAAATCATTAGAATTAAAAGTTGGATTACTTATTTCTCATAATTTTAAAGAATCATATTGTACAGTTCATTTTGATTATTTTATTGTTAATTCAGATTCAAAATTACATTCTTATATAAATAAAGAACAAGCTTTATATAATCAAGAACGTCAACTTCGATTAGAAACAGCTAGACTTTTATTAAATCAAAATTTTTATAATTTTGAAGAATATGAAATAGACCAAAAAGAAAAGGAATTAGATGAAATACAAAATAGTTGGAGAAAATTTACTCCATGTGGTCTTTATAAATTATGGGTTAATGGGAGATTTTAATTATGATACATTTTATATTTACAGAAGATGATCCAAGATATTTGTTTTTAAAATTTGATAATTTAGAAGATGATTTAAATTTACAAAAATTAAAAGAACATATTAATCTTGTAGATCCCATATGTTATTTAGCAACATATCAAGGAAGAGAACCATTTACTCAAGATTTTTTATACGAATATATTCAACCAACAGGTACAAAAATATATTATTGTTCTATTGGTTTATGGCAAGAGATTTATATATTTTTTAGAGATAATAATATTCCATTTGATGGTCTTTTGGATCACCAACAATTCTTTAAAAGAAAAATGCAACATTCATTTGAGGAATTTAAAGAAATTGTTGATAGTTGGGGTATGTCAAGAACACCAAGACCTTATCAATATGAGTCAGCATATAAAATTTTGACATGGAAACAATCTATAAGTGAACTAGCTACACGTGCCGGTAAAACACTTATAGCATATATGGTGTTTAGATATTGTGTAGAATATCTTGGTGCAAAAAGAATGTTAATGATAGTTCCATCAATTGACTTGGTAACACAAGGTTTTAATGACTTTAATGAATATAAAGAATTTTTCAAAACTGAATGTATTTGGGCAGGAGGTAAATTAGTAGAATCTGCAAATTTGACAATAGGCACTTTTCAATCTCTTATAAAATTCTTGGAGAAAAAAGATGCAAAAGGAAAACCTAATAAAAAATATAATCCGCATTTTTTTGATGGTTATGACATAGTATTTGTTGATGAAACACATAGAGCTACAGCCGAACAAATGAAAACAATTATTAGTCAGCCTTTTATGAAAAGTGTAAAAATAGCCTATGGAATGACAGGTACAATTCCACCAAAAAACACTATTCCATATTTTTGTCTTAAATCGTTATTAGGCGCAACCATACAAATTATAAAACCTTATCAATTGATGGAACAAGGTTATATATCAAAGGTTAAGATAAAACAAATAAGATTACATTATAAAGATAAAAATTTAGAAAAAAATGCATATATGAAATGTGCAGAATATGCCATTGGGGATTTCAAATTAGAACCAGATCCTAAAAAACCTGGTAAGATGAAAAAAATACCTTTAGAAAATCCAATTCATCAATTAAAGTTTGAAAAGAATATACCTGGTGGTGTATTAGATACTAAACATTTAATATTTGGTGATAAGAAAGAAGATGATTTAATGTATAATGAAATGAGAGATGCATATATAAAAGCATTAAAAACATTATTAGCAGAATCGAAAAATTCAAATGCGTTGGTTGTTGAAAGATATACAACCCATTTTATGAATGCTCGTATAGATTATTTATGTAATAATGTTTTACCAATATGTGTTAATAATACATTAATACTTGGACATCATACAACTTATTTACAATATTTGACTGAAATAATTAAGCAACGTTTTCCAACTAGAAATGTTGTAACAATTACTGGAAGTGTAAATAAAAAGAAGAGAGATGAAATAAAGGAGTTATTAAAAGAAAATAATAATTGTATATTGATTGCTTCATATGGTGTTATGTCTACTGGTATTACACTTTCAAATCTTTGTTTTGGTGTATTGTTTGAATCTTTTAAATCAAATGTAGTTAATATGCAATCAATAGGACGTGGATTAGGATTATCTGATCTTAAAGAAGAATATGTATTATTTGATTTTATAGATTGTTTCGATAAAGTATGTACAAATAAAATTTATCAACAAGGATTAAGAAAAATAGAAATATATGAAGACAATCATTATCCTTACGAAATTATAAATGTTAGGGTTTAATGTCTATTTTAATTATAATTTATAGTTATTAATAATGGAAATTAATGAATATCAAAATCAAACAAAAAACTATTTACCATATCCTCCAGAATTAGGACCATTTTATAATACTATATGTTTACAAAATGACATAGGTAATTTAAGTAATAAAGTTAAAGAACTTATGGATAATCCTGAGCAAAAAATAGATAAACAATATGCATTAAAAATGGCTATTAATTTAGGAGATATTATGGGTCATGTTTCAAATTTGGCAAATGATATTGGGATGACATTGGAAGAATTATGTGCATTAAATTTAAGAAAGCTTCAAATGGAAAGAGATAAATTCCATTTAAAACAAAATCAAAATGTAAATACATATGAAAATAAGTAAAACACCTTTTATTAAGTGGACAGGTAGTAAAAGGAAACAAGCACCATATATAGTAAATCAATTTCCTAAAGAAATAAATACATATTATGAATGTTTTTTAGGTGGAGGTTCAGTTTTACATGAATTATTAAATAGAATATCTATAGGAGAATATAAAGTTAATAAAATAATATGTTCAGATTTAAATAGAGATTTAATTGATATATTTAATATATTCAAAAATAAAGATACTAGAAAAAAATTATTTGATTATTATTCAAACTTACATTATCAATTAATAGATAGAGCAGATATTCCAAACACACCAGATACTATTGAACAAATTAAAAAATGTCAAACATTATATTATGAAATGAGAAATAAATATAATGAATATATTGAAAATAATATTTATAATGATGAACGATCAATGTTATTTTATTGGATAACAAGGACATGTTTTAATGGTCTTATAAGATATAATCCAAAATCTGGAAAATTTAATTCACCATTTCATGTAGGTGGTCGTTTTGGTATTAAACCCGATGAACTTCAAAATGTATTTGATAGTTGGGGTTATGTAATGGATAATGTTGACATAGAATTTGTATGTAAATCATATGATGAAGTAATTAAAAATGCTAAAAAGGGTGATGTAGTATATATGGATCCACCTTATGAAAATACTGGTGGAATGTATTTTTGTACAACATTTGATGTAGAACACATGTATGATGTTATTGAAAACATATCTAATAATGGGGCTAAAGTATTATTAAGTTATGATGGATTTAGTGGAGATAAAGATGATAGAACAGCAGATGTACGAAAATGGTATGTACGTCATGAATATGTAAATAGTGGGCATTCATCATTTAAGAAACTTAAATCTAAATCATGTGGAACTGCTTCTAAAGATTTGATACGTGATTCGTTATATATGAACTTTTAAATAAATAAAAATATAAAATTAAATATTATGAATAAATCTATAACTGTTAATGAGCTTAAACAAATTTTAAATAAATTTAATGATAGTGATATTGTTAAACTTGAAATAAATGAATTATATTGGGATATCACAAATATAGAGTATAAAGATAATATTATAATTTTAAAATATGACTAAAGAAGAATTAACCTAAAGAATAAATTATATTTAGATAAAAAATTAGAAATATAAAATAAATTAAATATAATATGAAGAATATTGGATTGGTATATATGGCGACATCAGTTTATAAAAATTATTTTCCTAATTTTTTGGAATCGATTAAATTTTTATTTCCTGACGATAATAAAACATTATTAATTATTAGTGATGGTTTACAAGAATACAATAATCAAATAATTAATAATACAAAAATATATGTTAAAGACGTAGTAGATCTTCCATATCCATTTTTACCTTGTTGTAAATTTAGATTTGTAACAAGATATACAAAGGAATTTAATTTTGATTTTATTATGAATTTTGATTCAGATACAATCATATTAGAAAAACCTAAAGAGTTTTGGGAATCGCTCAAAATAAAAATGGAAAGTGGAAAATTATTAATGACATTACACCCACATTATTTATATACACCATATAGAGATTTTTATGAACCATTTATTGTTTCTAATAAAGATAGTATAGGATATATTGATGCAAATTATATTAATGAACATCGATCTTATATAATGACTAGTTTCTTTGGAGGAAAATATGATATTATAAAATATTTTGATGATAAAATTTATTATATGCTTGGTAGAGATATGGATAATCTTAGATGGATTCCACGTTTTCCTGATGAAGCATATATGAATAAATTATATATTGAAGAAAATGTTTTAAACAATAATGATAATATTTTATTAGAAAGATATGTAACAATTAATCCTTATATTTATGGAGATTTTCCTGAAAGAAATAATGGAGATATACATACAAATAATTTTCCTGAATATGATGATACAATTTTTATGAATCAAAAATATGATATATCATTAAAAGAAGATAAAAAAAATAATAATATTTAAATTAATGATATGGATATAATAAATTTTATAGAAAATTATTGTTGTATAAAAACGAATAATGGGTATAAACATATTAAGCTTAAAAAATATCAAATAGAATTAATTAAATATTTAGAAAATCATAAAAAATTATAAAGATATGGGATTAGATAATTTTACAAGATGTATTTATGGGTGGAAAGTTGAAGACCGTAAAAATGTTAAAAAGTTTGAAGATAAACTTGAAAAAGTAAATGAAAATTATTATGATGATTATTGCGATTTTTTAGTAACAGATACAATGTGTGGAGAATATATTTTCTTTGGTGCACATTTAGTCTATTATGATGCTGATGAAGGTGGTGAAGTTATAGTTGATGATAAACTTATTAAACAAGTTACTAATAAATATAAAAACTTTTTAAAAGAACACCCAGAATTAGATGAATTTTTAACCGAGCAAATAGGTAAATTAACAACAAGTAAAAAACCCCAATTATATATATTTCAACAAATTTGGTAAGTTATGAGCATATTAATAAATAAATTAAAAGAATATATTAATAACATCAGAGATATTCGTAAAGAAACGATTAAATCTGATGAAATGAATGAAGAGCAATTATATTATCTGCAAGAAGGTTTTAGGGAAGGATTATGTATGGCTGCTATGATGTTAGCTGATGAACTTGATGCAGAAATAGGTTATGAAAAATATTTAAATATTGAAGAGAATTGGTGGCATACTCACACAGACGAGAACGGTGATATTGGTACCGATGAACGTTTAATTATAAATTAATTATGGATATAGGAAGTGGAAATGGTTATCCAAATGCAGCATTATCAAATTTTGCTCCGCATCCATTTGAAATAGATGGAGTAGAATGTGCATCTATGGAGGGATTTTTGCAAAGTCTTAAATTTGAATCCGTAGATATGCAAAGATATGTTTGCACATTAGTTGGTAAAGCTGCAAAGAAAAAAGGTCGAAAAAAGAATTGGCAACAAAAACAAGAATTATATTGGAATGGAAAAACATATAAACGAGATTCAGAAGAATACCAAAATCTCCTTAATAGAGCCTACAATAGACTTTACAAAAATGCGGGCTTCTATAAAGCTTTGCAAGCTACAAATGGAGCTACTTTGGAGCATTCTTTGGGAAAAAACAAGAGTTCCGAAACTGTACTTACACGACAAGAGTTCTGCTCTCGACTTACTCATTTGCGAGACAGAGGAGAACTTCCGGAATACAATAAACCAAAGCAACCGAAGCAAATGGAACTTGGAATATAATGCAACATATTTAAACACTAAATTATAAAATTGATGGAGAATTGGAATTTGGAAGAGAGTAATATGTGCAAATTTGATCATTGTGTATATTATGATTGGGAAGAAAATAAATGTATTAGAAATATTTGTATTAAATTGGATAATAATAATGGAAAATAAATATGTACCTAATAATGTTTGGAAATTTAGAATTGATTTAAAAAATAGTTATATAGAAAAAACTATTTATACAAAACCATTTCCTAATTTTCCTCTTGGTGAATATAAATCTGCGGAACAAGTTCAAAAATTTTATGATAATCAAGAAGATTTGGTTCAAGAAAAATATTTTACAAATAAACGTATTCAAGAACTAAAAGATTATTTTTGCAAATTAATTCAAGAAGATGAAAATCCATTTTATATTTGTTGTGTAGATAAAGATAGTGGATATAATATAACAGAAGATCAATTATTTAAATTAGACTAATAATTGATATAAAAATATTTATTAGTTAATCGATGAAAAATAATGATGAAATTTCTATTTATAAATATGCTATATTATATTATGGGAATATTTTAACTCCTAATGAATGGAAAATATTAGAAGTACCATTATCATCAATTAAATCATTAATACCTTCATATAATGGTTATGATAAAATTGAGGTTGAATGGAATGATGGAGAAGAATATCAAATAGATATGTTTAATAAAATAGAATTTAAATAATTTTAATTATGGTAAAGAAAAAGAAATTAACACCAGAAGCAGAAAAAGAATTAAAGTTGCGTAAATTAAAGAAAGTTTATGATTTAATTGATGAAGAACTTAAATTAAAGGATCTTCCAGTAATTGAGCAAGTACATAAGTTAATAGATGCAGCTAATGAATTACAAGGTGAAATATGTCAAAAGTCTGATGATATAAAGATTAATGATTATGAAAAGGCTAAAGAAATTACGCCTATTGATAAAAAAACATATCTTGATTTTGTAAATATATGTTCATTAAAGAATAACGATAATCTTAAAGAAAAGGCTATAGATAAATTTGAGGAAGATTTTAATAATAGATTGTTTATCACAAATTTAAGACATTCTTTCTTAATGTCATATATGGATGATAAAGATCTTAAAATTACTGATGAAGATAAACAAGAATATGTGCCTTATTCTGATTATAATTCTGATGAGTTTGCTAAGTTAATGGAAGAATCAGCAACTAAACGTGAATATATAAATTTGGTATTATGGAGAAGATATAAAAATTATGCTAAAGCTGCTGAGTATATTACTAAAGGTGAATTAGAATATAAAGATTTTAAAAATTTGGTTGATTGGGAACATTATAAAGAAGGTGGTTATCCTACACCAAATTCACCATCAAAAATATGGGCTATATTTGATAGGTTTAATTATGCTCATCGTTTATTGACAAAATGGGAATATAATGACACTTCTAATAAACTTAAACATGAATTTGGATTAAATATAGAAGAAGTAGAACCACATCCAGTTAAACACCCATGGATGAAAGATGAAGATGACGAAAAGGAAGATGAATAAATATAAAAGGCAATCTTAAATTTAAGGTTGCCTTAGTTATTTAAAATATTCACACGGCAGTATCTAGAATACACTCTAGTGAACAATAATTATTAAAATAATAAACTATATTATTGATAGTATTATAGTATCTCGGTGTGTCTCTATTTAAATTATTGTATTATATAATTCTTCAAAATTAATGTTTGTTTTTTCTTTGGCGTCATTTTGTACAAAAAATCTAAATAATGTTAAATATGTGTTTGCATCAATTAAATATACTTTATCTTGCCAATTAAATTTAAATTTATTAATATCATCGTAACAATAGCATTTTATTTCATTTATTGATGGTATACTAAAATAATATGCATTTTCTAATATATATGTACTTTGATCAATATTTTCTGATATTAATAAATCTTTAATTGAGAATATATAATATACTTCGTAATTATTTATATTTCTTTTTACAAGCATTTTTTTACCAATATTATCTTCTGATATCCACAATTGTTCATCTAATTCTTTCATATTTTATAATATATATATTTTAAAAATAGAGGTACTTAAATATATAAGCACCTCTAAATTTATATAAAAATAAACAATTTTATTATGCCATTTCATCATCCCAGTAATCACAACGGAAAGTAATTTCTAATTTACGGGCATCTGTTCCTGAATAATCAAGATCGTTCAATCCACTAACGTTTGTCAACATATTATTGTGGAATATATATGATCTCCATATTTTACCATTACGATTTGCTTCGGCAATACGTAAGTTATCACTAATATAATCAGTTTTAATACCACGTGCACCTGTTTGTAAATCATAAGAAAGATCTTCCCAAGCACGGAATATTTTAAGCACATAGTTATCTGTTACATTACGTAAGTTAAGATTTAAACTCATTGTAATTTCAGCAGCTGTTGTATCAAGAACTGGTTGTAAGAATGATACTGTAGCTCCATAGAACTTTTGTTCGCCTGCAGCTGTAGTCTTTTGAAGTGCATCCAAACCACCAACATTTGTAACTTGTTGTGTAAGAATAACGCTATCTTGTTGAAATACACTAATTTCTTGTAATGCTTGTGGTAAAGTAAAATATACTTCAAATACTGAGTTATGCACTGGATCCCACTTATTAATGCCGGCTTGCATATTTTTTATATGTGGTAAGTGATTTAATTCTTGTTGCATATTTCAATTTATTACTATATTTTTATTATTTCTCTTTTTTAAAAATAAATAACATTTATATAAAGTAGGAGGAATTCCTCCTACTTTGTTATTTATTCTGCAATAGAAGCTTTCATTTGACCTGTTCTATAGATATGTAATTCATGAACCATCTTACCCATTCCACGACCTGGTTCGATATGAGTAGAAAGAATAGCCATTTCATTATCGATAATTTCTGGTGTGTTGTTAGATTCATCCATAATATTAACATAATCTATAAGACCACCATTAGCTTTAACTAATTCACATATGTTATTAGCACAATCAAGAATAGCATTACGTGTACGTTGGTTATTGAATTCCCATTGGTATCTTTGAAGTACCTTTTCAACTTCGTCTTGTAAGTATATAACAAGTTCACGAACATGTACTTTAGAAAGTGCTGAAACTGGTGTTTGTTTAGCTGTTTGGTTAGCATTAATAAATGTTCCAAAGTTAGGACGATATACCATACAGTTTACACCAAATGGTTCAATAATGTTAAGCTCTTCTTGTGAATACTTATGATCAGGACCAACAAGACCAGCAGCAACAATATTTCCATAATTAGGACCAGCAACAATGTTATACGGTTGACGTGTAACATATTTTTCAATAAATAAGTTAGATACAAGACCTGCTGAAGGTATAACTGAATCTATATAACCATCAGAGAATTTAAGTGGTGTATAGAATCCAACAAATGAAGCACCTTCCGAATCTGTAGGAAGACTAAACTTGATAGATGCACTCTTTTTATAATTAGCGCCATCAACTATATATTGAATATTAAATAATCCCTTATTATCAGTAAATGATGCATATGGACATTTAATGAATGTTTTAATTGATGGGAAGTTAGCAATACAGAATGCTGATTGTTTTTCTTTACATAAGTAAGAAAGTACATTCTTAAGATTATTATCAGGGAATGATTCGAATGTATCAATTACATAACGATAATTAATTTCTGATTTATTAAGAAGTGCTGTACGAAGACCTTTATAGTCTGTTAATGCACTAAGTAAAGAATTTTGCCATTGAAGTTTAGCATACATTCCAGTTCCTTTTGGTTTGTCATTCTTATAAACATAACCTTCAAGATATTGTGGAATCATAGTACCAATTTCTTGATTAAGAGAATTCTCAATACGAATTAATCTATATGTAGTTAATAATGCTTCATCACCAGAATCAGGAGTTTCTTTATCACCAGCTGGAGTTAACAATGGTTCTCCAGTTAATAATACATAATGGAATTTGAATTCACCGGCTACTTTTGTACCAGCTTTAACTTCATTATCATTTTTTTTATAATATTCTGTGCCAATATCTTGTACGTATACATTATCAAAGAAATTATCTTTATCAGCATCATCATTAATTTTTCCATCACCATTAAAGTCATTTGTACCATCATTTGCAAGAAGAGTATCGCCTTTATGAAGGATAGATAATAATGAATTATCTGTATAATCGTCAGATATTAATGCAATAAGACCATCTTGTCCATTAATTGTTTTGGTATTATCAATCTTCCATGAACTTTGAAGATTTATAAATGATACAGAAGGACCGTAAACACCATCTTTAAGATTTTCATTACAATATTTTGGTTCTGATAATACTATTTTGTTAATAAAAGTAAATTTTATAATATTATCTATATCATAACTAATATCATGTTTTATATCTACATCATCTAAACGTGTAATAGAACTAATGATTGTTTCTGGACCATTTAAAGGATTATTTTTATTTAAAAATGCTGAGACTGTATTTTTCTTATCTGAATAATATGTTCCATGACCAGAAGTTTTATCAAATGTAACACCACCATCTTGTCCATAAGGTTTAGTTAATAATCCTAATTTTTTTCCAAAATTAATAACCTTTTCATACCATTTTGAACCATCAGTATCATTTATACTATCATTATCTTTACTTAAATGTATTGTTACCTTTGTTTCTGGATCACCAACTTGTGAAAGTACGAATTTTACTCTTTCACTAAGTTTAATATCTTCTATATTTTCATCACCCAAATTTATTTCAGAAACATAAAGTGTACCATATATATTTTTACCTGATATACTATAAGGTATTAATGGTTTTTCAGTTTCAATATCATAAATATTTGTTTTGAATGAAATTTCATCAGCAATAACAGGAGCATTAACATTTCCAAGAACTGTTGTTAATGCGTCACCTTTATAAATTTTTGTTAATGAAAGTGTTGAATTTGAAACAAGTTTATGTTGTAATGCATAAGATGTTGGAATTGCAAGACGTCCAGAAAGATCAATATTTGTACCTTCACCCTCATCAAGCATATCAGTATTAAATGACATCATCATATGATGAATATCTGCATCTGAATTAAATAATACATTAAGAGCTGCATATTGACCTAATTTATTTTTAAAATCAGGAATAAGACAACCAATCCAATGACCAATTGCATTAGATGTATTATCATTATAAAGTGCATCAAGAGTATCAATTGATTCACCAAAAGGATCTATAACTTTATCGCGAAGTTTAATGATTTTTTGACCATCTTCATCTTCTACATCTGTAATGACAAAGTAATTCTTAAGTGTTTCAGAAGCTAAAATTTGTTTAGCAGTAAACTTACCTTTAAATACATAAATTTCTGCAAAATAATCTGAAATTAAATTATTTTCATGACCTTCAAGATATTCAGGTATTTCTTCGGCTTTATCACTATACCAATCATTTACAGTAATATTATATTGTGATACTTTAGTTCCATTTGCTTTACGAATAAAATATGTTCCAGAAGAAGCTTTATTATCAGTAATTGCTATGTTGATATATTGATCTAATACATTACCTTCAACAGAGCGTAATCCATTTAATTGATTTTCATCAAGTTCCCAAAAACGGTTAGTATCATAAATGTCCTCAACGTTTAGATGAACAGTATCAATTGGATTAAATTTAGGGTTGAAATCAGTTGAAATAGATGCACCCATTACTGTTTCACCATCAAATTTCTTCAAATTCAAACAAAGAATAGGACTTACTTGAAGCATTTGAAGAGCAAGACGATGGAAGTAAATACCACGCTTTTCTAATTTTCTACTTGGTTCACCGAAAATTTGCTTAAATTCAGTAGGATCTTTAATATAAACAGGTATATTAAATGGACCCTTTTCTGAATATCCAACAACTAATCTAAGCATTTGAGTATCTTGATTTAAAACAGTAGATTTATCAAAAACAACACGATAAATACCAGCTGCTTTAAATTGTTGCAAATATACAGGAATTGCCATACTTATATTTTATATATATTTTTATTATTATTAATGTTAATTTATTAAAAATAATATTTTTTAATTGTATTGGAATTTAATATTATAAATGATTTTAAAAAAATGAATAAAAAACAAGAGACTTATCACTAAGTCTCTTGTTGGTTGTGTAGAATAAACTACACAGATAATATATAGAGGCGAGAATTGTCTCTACAAAGATTATACTAAACCAAATTCGTTGTTGATAGCAAATGTCAAATATTGTAATTCTGGATAGAAACCAGCTTCAACAATAGCATAACGGCTATTAACAAGCATCTTTGGAGCCATTGTACCTTCTGCAGTAATAGATACTGTATCAGCAAGGATATAAGGCATAAAGATAACACCAGGAGAGTTACCATCACCTTTACGTCCTACACAAACACGTGTATCGTTCCAAGGCATATATGGATCAACATAAACTTTAAGACCTGCAAGAGAACCTGCTAAGAATAAGTTTTGAGAACCATCTTGTGCCATGTTGTTAGTCATAGGAGCAACAACATATTGAGCTACATCTTGAAGTGCAGTTGCAACTTGAGCATTTGTAACTACCCATGTAGCACGACCACGACGACCAACTGTTTGTATGATATTAGCAGCTGCTAAGATACGAGAAGAAATACGACGTTGACGTGTATGAGTGTTTTCAGCAGAAGTTAATGTTTCAACATTAGGAACTGCATTAAAGATACCTTTACGATCAATACCACGGTTATCAATAAAGTCACCAATACCTTCGAAGTCTGCAAGAGCCTTAGAAGTAGCTGATTTACCCATGTAAAGGTTAAGATCTAAGTTTTGGAACATCTTTTGTTGTACTGCGTTAGTAACACCAAGAGCAAATACTCTTTCAAGAATTCTTTGGTTAATAGTTTGAGTAATTTCATTTTGCATAGCTTCCATGATCTTACTTACAGCATCTACACCAAATAATGGAAGATCTTGAAGTTGTTGACGTGTTACAGCACCAGTAACTTCGTAAGAACCAACTTGTACCCACTTGTTGAATAAACGAAGACCAACAGCATTACCTGTACCTGTTTCATTTTCAGCACGTGTCATAGGTCTCTTACCACCATCTACGAAGTTAGCGAAACCATCGATAAAGTCAGCAGAAGTTTGAACGAAGTCAGCTTTAGCACCTGCAAGAGCAGTAGCTTCACCATTACCAATCTTAATAGTTACATCACCATTAAATACTTCAGTAATAGCAGCAGGAGTAGTACCTTTTACACAAGAAATAGTTTCAAGTAAGATACCACCATCATTACGTCCAATTCCTTTGAATTGACCTGTATAAGTTGTTCCATCTTCACCAGCAACAACAACTTCTACAATTTCACCAGGAGCAGCAGCTTTAGCAGCGTCTTTAGCAGCTTTAGCAGCAGCAGCTAATGATTCAAGTTCACCAAGAATCTTAACATAGATAGGTTTGTTTTCTCTACCTTCACCTTTACCATCAAATGATGTTAAGTTACCAGTAACGTTCATCTTACCACCAGCATATGGGAAGTCCATATAAGTAAGAACTGTGAAAGGACCTTTAGTTGGGATAACTGGTACCAATTCAAGACCAATAGTTAACAATGCAACGTTAAGAGCCATTGGAAGAGTTGATACTGGAAGGTCACCAGAACCAGGAAGTTGGTTATGGAAGTCTGAACCCATAACACCCATATTTTGTGTAGGTAATTGTGATGGTACAGTCATATTACCCATACCCATTGTACCAAGTGGAGTAGCATAAATATTACCCATTGTACCAACTTGAGTTGAAGGAACATTATAAGTTGTACCAGCTACACCTTGAATACCCATTTGAGATTCGTGAATTTCGTGGACAGCTGCATATTGAGAAACCCATTCAAGTTTTTCTTTATCATCTACATGAAAATTCTCAGTAAGCATTTGCTTCCATTGATTTACACCTTGTTCATTAATAAACATACGTTTTTATTCTATAATTTATTTGTTATATTTCATTTTGTATTTTTTTAAAAGTTAATAAATTGAATTTTTAACTTTATTAAAAATAATTCATTTTAATGTACTTGGTAAAAAATTACCATTTTCCCATTTTACGCATTTGATTTGCAATAGTATTATGATAAGCTTGTACTGGATCTACATTCTCATCAATTTGTTTTTCATCTTTCTTGCTAAAATCTACATTAGCCCAGAATGATTCAAGAACACCAGCTTTTGTAAAATCATAAAGTTTAGAACTTCTTACAATTTCGTCTTGACGAGTTTCATCAAGTAATTCCCAAGATGGTTTGTATTGGGCAGGCATACTTTCTACTACATATACACCTTTCCATTTTGATGCTTCTTTATCTTCTTTAACAATATCTTCTAATGGAGTATTATTGTTAGAAATAGTTTCAAGAAGTGAATCAATTTCCTCAAGACGACCAGCTTTATTTTCGGCTAAGAATGCAGATACATTAGCATTAACTGATTCTTCAATTTGTGTCTTATGTTCAGGACCAAATTCTTCTGTAATCCAACCTTCTAATGTTGGAGCAAACTCTTCAGTAATCCATCCTTGGATTTCTGGTGAATATTCTTCTGTAATCCAATTTTGAATAACAGGGGCAAACTCTTCGGTAATCCATCCTTGTACTTCAGGAGCGAATTCTTCACATACCCAGTTTTGTACTTCTGGAGCAAATTCTTCAACAACCCAATCTTGAACTTCAGGAGCAAATTCTTCAACTATCCAGTTTTGAACACCTTCAGAAATAGTTTCGATAGATTCATTAACCTTATTATTAATTGTTTCATTAACTGATTCATTAACTTCTGCTAATTTTTCATCAATTAATTTAACAATTGACTCCTTAAACTCAGGTCCATATTGTTCAGTTACCCATTGCTCAATTGCATCATAATTAACAGGCTTTTGACTATCTAAAGATTCTTTTGCTACATGAAGTTCTGCTTCGATAGATGTTACTTTATCAGTAAGCTTATCAATAGCTTCTTTTAAATCTTTCATATCAATGTTGTCATTATTATTATTTTTGTTATTGTCTTTGTCTTTGTCATCTTTTTCATCTTTAGAATCCTTTTCATCTTTAGAATCTTTTTCATCTTTAGAATCTTTTTCATCTTTAGAATCTGATGAGTCATCACCATTCTTAGAGTCTTTATCCTTATCTTTGTCTTTATCCTTATCATCGGTATCTTCACCATCTAATAAGTCATCATCACCTTCGACAATAGCATACATAACATTACCATCATCTGCAGATTCATTAAGACATTCAAGGGTTTGATTTTCTTTTAATGAAGTAAGTTTAGCTTGACTAAAACCTGGTGTACCAACTAAATCATAAGTTTTAATTGTAGATAAAGTTACATGAGCAACACCACTTTCATTGGTTATGGTACCTGCACCACGAGAAGAAATATATAATGGAAGACCTCCTTCAACAATTGCCTTAGCAATTTGTCCTTTTGGAGTATTCAAAAGACATATAGTACCAGTAATAGTACCATCTTCATTCATTTGAATATCTTCAATTTTATGTGATACATTTTCTAGTGTAATATTCATTGAGTTTGGATGTTCAAGTTCTCCAGGACAACCTCCATCTTTCTTGATTACATCTTGTAAAGCTTCAACCATTTTACCGTAATTTTCTTTATCATAAATACGATTATTTTGATTCTTTACACCACATACTCCGAATACTCCATGTAAACGCATTAAACCATCACCATTGTTAGATTCGAATACTTCCAAATTCTTTATCTGACCAAGTGTTTCGTAAACTAAACAACGTTTATTTGTCATACATTATGTGTAACATATTTTTGGTATATAATATAATTAAAAATAAATAATTATCTTAAATAAGGATTATATTTTAATAAAAATAAACAATATTTTAGAAAATAATTAAAATTAATTATCTGTTCCTGTTTTTTCTATAATAGTGTTTATTACATCTACAGTTTTCCCACTGTTAATCATATCATCAATTTCTTTAATGAAGTCACGTGAACCAAGAACAACTTTAGATCCATCTTCATTATCTTGTTCTTTAGCTTTTTCTTCAAATGTTTCTTCACAATTAGCTTGCATTTCTTTAAAGATATTTTCAAGATTTGCTGTTAATTGATTTAATTGTGTTTGCATTGAAAGCATAGAGTTTTGTAAAGATGTTAATGAACCATATAACGTTCCTTTACCCGCATTCATTGTTATAGATGTTATTAATGTATCTTGTGCCTTTTCATTAACAGTAAGCATTTTTAATAATCGTCTTATGTTATCAACTTCTTGTGCAATTTTGTTTTTAATATAAGGATGATTTTCTATATATCTTTGATCGAAATAATAATCCGATAATCTTTCAACTATTTTTTTAGCTCTATCACTAGTTTTTTTATCTACATCATTAAGATCAATAACTAAAAGTGGTGTTGAAAGGGTATCATCTACATCAGTTAAATCAGGAGTTTCTGATGTTAAAAATAAATTTTCTAATACATCTTTATGATTTTCTTCTGGTTCAATTGTACCATATTTTCCATCATAATTTTTCATTTTTGCCTCTTTATCTTTTTATTTATTATATTTAAAAATAATATTTAAAAGTTATAAAAAATAAAAAAGGATGATTTATAAAAATCATCCTCTAATATTATATAATATTATTTTAATGTTTATAAACTAAATGTCCAAACTTCTCCTTCTGTATATGTATCAATATTTGTTGGAGTTGTATTAACTATAATTGGAAATTCTTCTTCAATTTTTGGATCTGTTGGGTCGGCTTGTGAAGGATCAACTTTACCATGTTTGGTATCATTAACACTAATTACATAATCATACCATTTTCCTGGTTGCCAATTACATTTAAAGGCAGGTACAAATACTCTTGCATCATATCTTGTTACACCATTTAATGTGTATGAAAATTTAATAGTAAATCCAAAGTTAGATTCATGTACTACTGGGAATGTATACCAGTTAGTTGGAGAATATACTGAATAATTAATTATTCCAGGTTTTGTGAATACAATTTCTTGTTTAGTAGTATTAACATTATAAGTAACATCATTCAAACCAACATTTGATGTAACTTTCTCTGGGAATGTCACCAATACAGCATCTTTACCATCTTGTTGTTGTGAAGTCACAGGAAGAACAACGATACCATTTTTTCCTGTTGCTGGTTGATATGGTATTTCAGGAGAACCACCAGTTACTTCACAAACCTGTGTAGAAGCTTCAATATTGCTTGAAAGGAATACAAGAACTTGATTATGGTTTGTGTCACTTACATTAATACGAATAACTCTCCATCCTTGTGCATATGCTTGTTCAAATATTGACCAAAATGAACCTGCTGGTGTACCACCAACCCAATCGGTTTGATGCGCCTTTAATGCAGTTGAAAATGCATCATTACCGGCGGCAAATTCAGCTTTATCTACACCATCAGCAAGTTTCATCATAAAGATATTCTTATTACTTGCAGCACTTTCCCAATCTTCAGTAGTTTCAGTTTTTGATGTACTATTATTTACTTCATTAAGTCTATAATATACAAATTGAGAATTTACAACATCTTTAATTGAAAGAAGCCAATCTTTAGAAAGCCAAGCACCATTGTTAGTACCTACATAAAGAGGATTAGGATTATTTGCAGTTAACTTAGGTGAGCTAGCTCCATAAAAACCAATAGCAACTTGTACTTCATGACCAGCTACAAGTTCATTAATAAACTTAGTAGTTTTCTTTGTATAAGTTTCAGTACCAGGTACTGCAGGTTGATATGGTACTTCAGGTGTATAAGGAGTAAAATCAAGAATTTCTAAATTATTACCAGTATTAGTTTCAAATTTAATTCTTACTATAGAGTTTTGATGTTCAAAGTTTAATGTAGCACCTTGTGCATAATTTTGTTTTTCTGCAGTAGTTTGTGCAATAATAAATTCTTTGTTATATTTTTCATCATTAGGATTAACATTTTCTGTTTTAAAATCCTCTAAATTAACATCTATTGTATTATCATTTTTTAATGTTAATAAATCATTAAATGGAATAATACCTATAAAATTATATTTTGAAACATTATTATCAAAATATTTTTGATTTTCTTTATAACCCCAAGTATATGTTTGATTATTAATTACACCATTATAATTATTCATGACAGCTGAATCTGCTGTCCAAGAAAATAAACTAAAACCAGAATAATTATCTATAATATCATTTGTTTGAATTGAATATGCTCTAGTACCAGCAGAATATGTATTAACTGGACCACCCATAGGATATTGACCATTTGCATTCATTTGATATGGTTGCCAATATAATCCTGATACTGGAGGATAATAAGTATTACTATTATCAATACTACAATTAATAAATGAAAGAGAAATTAATAATATAATAATAAAAATTTTTAAATAATTTTTCATTGTTTTAATAAATATTTTTATTAAGGTTATTCCTATTTATTTAAAATAATTGTTTATTATCGAAATATATTATTTTTATATTAGTTTTTATTTTAATTATTTAATTTATTAACTTAAGTCAATTTGGTAACATATATAACAAAAAAGGGAATATACATATGTATATTCCCTTCTAATTATAATATAAGTGAAGTATTATTCTACATTCTCAAAGTCCTTTTTATTAGACTTTTTAACTGTCTTAGATTTATCTTCAATAATCATTTGATCATTATTTTCTGATGTTTTTGATTCTCCATTCAAACCAAGAAGATTTTTAATAGGATCTTTCATACCATTTGATATCATATCAATAGCTGGAGTAACATTTGCCATGAGATCCTTAACAAATTTACCACCTGTTGAAGTATCTCCATAAACTGTAACTGATCCAAGACTAATTCGAGATAATGCTTCAGCTTGAGCACTAGCAATACCTTCAAGATGATCTACGGTTTTCCATTGTACAGCCAAATCAGGACGACCACCGGCAACTTCAACCATCTTCTCAAATGCCATAGCAGGTGCCAATTCTTTTTGCTGAAGTGCTTCTGCTTCAGCCATAAGAGATGCACGTTTACCTTCAGCTTCTGCCATTAACTTATTCTTAGTACCTTCAGCCTCTGCATTTAACTTCATACGAGTTGCTTCTGCTTCTGCCTCAGCTTTTCTCAATACCTGAGCTTTAATAGCTTCTGCTTCAAGTTCAGCCTTACGCTTAATAGCTTCTGCTTCAATAACTGCCTTCTCCTTAGCTTTCTGTGCAGGTACAATTTCGGTTGCATTCAATTGCTCTTCTGCGGCCTTAGCTTGTGCCTTATTAACTTCTAACTGACGTTCCTGCTTTGTCTTTGCAACTGAAAGTTCAGCCTCAACCTTAGCAGTCTCTGCAACCTTTAATGAATCAGCTTCTGCTTGACCGGCCTTAGCTCGTGCTTGTGCCACTTCAATCTTAGCCATCTGCTCTGCCACACCTGCTTTCTTATCAGCTTCTGCTTTACGCTTACGCTTCTCAGATTCATATTCGGCTGCTTTAGATTCCTTTTCTTGAGTAGCCTTTACAATTTCAGCTTCCTTA